>Ga0114960_10000038_pt1 | contig 98314 bp, 113 predicted proteins | sample C_130625_MF_Meta_FD_92637 | JGI IMG/M metagenome (GOLD analysis project Ga0114960, IMG submission 92637) | Freshwater microbial communities from Lake Croche, Canada to study carbon cycling - C_130625_MF_MetaG | ecosystem: Environmental > Aquatic > Freshwater > Lake | place: Lake Croche, Canada...
CAAATGAAACGGCCATCTATGATGCGAATGTTATCAATGAAGCGACTAGCATCTCAACGGATCTAGAAAATTACAATGTTACCCAAATAGATAGCCCACCGGATCTAACTTTTTATTGTAGCAATAGTATAAGTATTAACGCATTTACCCAAACGAAGCTTTATGGAAACGGGTCGAATGAATCTAATCTTCAAACCTTTAATGGACCACTATTTTTGGATGCTGCTTTGACACAAAAAATTGGAAAATGGGCATTAACACAAACACTCTATAATATAAATTCAAAATCAACTAGAATTTTTGATAGAACTGGTGTGATAACATTTTATTTACCCAATGGACAGATTACAACAATGAATAATATAGGTGTATATAAACGTAGCGATGGAATATATATTACTCTTCCGGGCACGTATTTACAGACGATACTAGGTGGAACGGATGAGTATTTGAATGCTCGGGGGATTGTGAAAAGAATTGTTACTGTAAATAGCATAACTTTCTCGGTAAGCATCTATTTGAACCAATAAATAAGAATTATTTTTTTTGTGAAAAATCAAATACTCGTAAAAAACATAACAATGACCTTTACAGCTTCCGCATCCGCAAACGGCGAGGCCTACACAAAAGAGAATGTACTTGTAACAGCCGTGTCTTCCGCAACCGCCACTTCGGAGATTTCCCAAGAAGATGCTTTAGAAAAAGCAATGATGTTGGCACAAGAACTAGCAAATGAAACAGCCATCTACGATGCGAATGTTATCAATGAAGCGACCAGCATTTCAACAGATCTAGAAAATTACAACGTAACCCAAATAGATAGCCCTGCGGATATAAGCTTTTATTATACTACAAATAAGAATGTTACTTCATTTACCCAAACGAAGCTTTATGGAAGCGGATCGAATGAATCTAATCTTCAAACCTTTAATGGACCACTATTTTTGGATGCTGCTTTGACACAAAAAATTGGTAAATGGGCATTAACACAAACAGTCTATAATATAAATTCAGAACCAACTGGAATTTTTGATAGAACTGGCGCGATAACATTTTATTTACCCAATGGACAGATTACAACAATGAATAATATACCAACATTTAAACGTAGTGATGGAGCATTCATTAATATTCCAGGAACACATTTAAGCACAATACTAGGTGGGACGAATAAGTATTTAAATACTAGGGGAATTTTTTCTAAAACTTTACCAGTAAATAGTGACATTTTTTATGCAAACATGTATTTTAACAAGTAAGAATTATTTTTTTTGTGAAAAAACAAATATTCATAAAAAATATAATATAATGTCAGTTTTTACCGCTTCCGCTTCCGCAAACGGCTCGGCCTACACAAATACAAATGTGCTAGTAACAGCCGTGTCATCGGCAACCGCCACTTCGGAGATCTCTCAACAAGATGCTTTAGAAAAAGCAATGATGTTGGCACAACAACTAGCGAATGAAACGGCCATCTACGATGCGAATGTCATCAATGAAGCGACCAACATTTCAACGGATCTAGCAAATTACAATGTAACGCAAATCGATAGCCCACCGGATATAACTTTTTATTATAGTACGGACAAGAATATTAGTGCAATTACAAAAACAAATCTTTATGGAAACGGATCAGCAGAATCTATTCTTCAAACATTAAATGGACCCGTATTTTCGGATGCAGCTTTGACACAAAAAATTGGAAAATATGCATCAACACTTACCATTTATGATATAAATAATACAGAATCAAAGGAAATTTTTGAAAGAACAGGGATAATAACATTTTATTTACCGAAAGGACAAATTACAGTACTATCAAATGCAAATACATTTAAACGCAGTGATGGAGTATATGCTTCTATTCCAGGGACGTATTTACAGACGATACTAGGCGGAACGGATGAGTATTTGAATGCTTGGGGAATTGCGCGTAGAGTTCTTCCGATAAATTCTACGACTTGGTCTGCAGGTATCTATTTAAATCAATAATTAAAACCAAGCTAACAAAAACATAATTATTTTTTTTGTGAAAAATCAAATACTCATAAAAAATATAATGTCAGTCTTTACAGCTTCCGCATCCGCAAACGGCGAGGCCTACACAAATACAAATGTGCTAGTAACAGCCGTGTCATCGGCAACGGCCGAATCAGATATCTCTCAGCAGGATGCTTTAGAAAAAGCATCAAGTTTAGCACAACAACTAGCAAATGAAACGGCCATCTATGATGCGAATATCATCAATGAAGCAACCAACATTTCAACAGATCTTTCGAATTACAACTTTACGCAAATCAATAGCCCACCGAACCTAACTTTTTATTATAGTAATGATAAAAATATTACATCACATACACAAACCTTTCTTTATGGTATTGGATCAGCAGAATCTGTCCTTCAAACATGGAATGGACCTGTATTTGCGGATGCCGCTTTGACTGAAAAAATTGGTAAATGGGCGACAACAACAACAATTTATGATATAAATAATACAGAATCCAAGGGTATCTTTGAAAGAACATCAATAAACACCTTTTATTTACCCAAAGGACAGATATCAGTAATAAATAATACACTTGCATTTAAACGTAGCGATGGAGCATTCACTACTCTTCCAGGAACATATTTACAGACGATACTGGGTGGAACGGATGAGTATTTGAATGCCCAGGGAATTGCATCTAGAACTCTACCAGTAAATAGTAAAACTTGGACTGTAGGCATCTATTTGAATGAGTAATAAAATAACTTTTTCTCTCTTACAACGGGAGAAAAGGTTATTTTTCTATTTATATTTCCTTCGTTGAGTTTTCTTAGATGCAAACATGATGGGTTGTCTAGCAGTTGATTTCATATAAGTTTTTTTTGTATCATACTTGTAATAGTGGCGATTAATATATTTTTGTAACTCTTTTTTTGCTCCGACATTTTTTAACCAGGTGTGTTGTTTATCTTCTTCATTGTACTTGTCTTGACCGGTGCGACCAAACCGAGCGAGGGATTGATTTCCTTGAGCACGAGCAACTGCTGCCTCAATACTATGAAATTTTTGTTTGGTTCTAGATTGCATAGTATAACGAGAGAAATTATAAAAGAATAAGGGCTGAAAGATTCTTGGTACCCCAAAAAGAATTCAAATACTTTTACAAAAATTACATGGTTCTATAAAAGGATTCCACAGTACCAAAAAAAAATTGAATACTTTTTTTCAAGGAAATAACTAGTAAGCTGAAAAGCAAGGAGCACTTTCAAAAGTTAAGAATGAATTTTATTGTTAGGTATAGATTGTCCATGCGGGAATTGGCCGGATGGAATGGCGAGAAACCTTCGCCCGCCGATGCACGTACGATCGGCGAAGAACGAGCATGTTTCGAAGAAGAAATGAACGAGGTATTTATAAAAACATATGTTGCAGAGATGATGACCTTCTCTCTAAAAGTAGGAGAAGACCACAGCAGGTCTGATCACGCATTCATCCAAAGGCGAGCAGACCGGGAGTACGTAGGTTACATAGGAGATTTTACACAGAGTCACTTCTGGCTAATCATTGAATATTTACCTAGATATTCAAGCCATTGGCGCGAATGGAATAGAAACCTTGCAATTGATAGAATTAATGTCCTATACCAAAGCGAACAAGCCAAGGAACGTGCGCAGATCATGGAACTCCGACGAATTTTGCAGGAAGAGCGAAAAGCCGAGCTGGCAGCACAAACAAGAGATGCGAATCTTGAGCTTGCGGAACAAGTGGCAAGAGCATTAGCAAAAGAAGAAGCCGAGAAGAAGGATAGACAAGAACTCATCGTGGCTCGCGACGAGGCTGTAAGAAGAATGAAGAAAGAGGCGCAGCGTCAAGCTGAAAAAACAGCACTACAGTTAGTTTAGATTTATGTAAGCGTAATATTTGTATTTTAAATAAAGAAAAAGGGGGCGGACCTTGATTGAGACCATTAACGTCTCAAAATTAAGTTCTCCCATTTTTTATTGAGAGCATTATGCTCGCGTTCAGAAGCTCGCGTTTAATAGTCGTATTCTTCAATCGATTCGAGATAAGCTTCGGAAAAATAGTCATCATAGCCGACCTCGCGATGCATACCATTGTACCATTTGGCATAATCAAACGGATTCGAAATCATCTTTGCATAAGATGGTTGTTGCGAAAATTCCTCGACTGTAACAAGAGCAGGCTTTACACGCATCGCCGCAATAGACGCCCACTGGGTCAAATGAGGCTTTGCAACATTGCTCACAGAAATGGATAACTCGGGAAAGTTGGCCTCCGTGAGAGAAGGGACCGGCTTTTTTTTATTAGAGCGAAATGCGTTGGACATGGTTAGAGTCGAAGAAGAAGCTATTTTATTTGATCGAAATGCGTTATTGCTAGACATGGTTTTTTGTTCTGCATATGTTCCTGACTTATATAAGGATTTCAATTTTTTTAGACAAAACAAAACAAAAAATATAGTTATTTAAACAATTTAAAGAACAAACACGTAATCAAAATTCTATCAATATCAACACCCCTTATGCCAAACCCATCCATTTTTTTCGTAGAGCGCTTTTTCTCTCAATTCGCCCTCTTGACGAATTCTAAAACTATTGTACCAATCACCACTATGGCTATCCAGCCAATCACTCATTTCATCCATTTCCTGAGCATTGTCTTCTTCGAGCTCTTCTTTCGTCATGGTCGCGCGTCGCGCTTGCCTCGCAGCCTCTCTTTCGGCTAATCTCTTTTCTGCCTCTTCTTCGCGTAGTTCGCTACGCAGTTCCATCTGTTCGATGATTCTGTCAGCCTCTTTCTCATCATGACATCGAAGTTGATCAGCTGTTTCACAATCCTCTTCTGTCTTTTCGACGATCCAGTGCCAGCGAGGTCCATATTTATTCTGCATTTTATGAGAATGTCTTTGTTCGCGATGCATTTTTTTCTCCTCTTTTTGCTGCAACCAGGCCGCATGCTCCTTTTCTTTTCTCTCCTTCACAGCAACTGAAATACTTGAAGAAATCTTGGTAGTAACCGAAGCAGTCCAACTCGCAGCTTCTGGCGTAAGCACGGAATTAGCCAAAGGCGGAAAGTCTGCCAACTGTTTTCCAATCAAAACAGGACATGCCAGAATGCGCTCACCCGTCTCGGAACAAAGATAGGTACCATACGGATCCATGGCGTGAATACGGTGTCCAAGCGCCTTGCAGTAGTTGCAGGTTTGTCGCGACATGTCAATCAATCGTGCCGCCATTATTATATATAAGATTTGATCTTTTCCAAACGAGTCTCTTATCTTCATCCTCATAAAAAAAAGTATTTCAATTTTAATTTAAAGGTTAAACAAAACAATAAAAATCTAAAAGCTATGCTATGCTAAAATTTCATTCCTAATTTCTCTCTTGATGTCTTGTGTTTTTACAATATATTTATCCAAAGTTAGATGATCCTCTTCAAAGTCTCCCATTGAAAAGCGAAAGACCTGAACCTCCTTGGTCTGACCAATGCGATGACAACGCGCAACGGCTTGGTCTTCGACCGCGGGATTCCAATTTGGACTAATGAAATAGACCTCGGAGAAATCCTTTTGCAAGTTCAACCCCTCGCAGCCTGTCTGAATCTGCAAGACGAGTACCTCAAACTGGCCAGCCAATACGGAAATTCGCTTGGCTTGCGAAACGCGGCCATCGTAAAATTCGACCTTGTCCATACCCGCGGCCTTTAATCGCTGCAGCAAAACATCGATTTCCTCGCGAAAATGACAAAAGACCAGCTTGCCATTGCCATTGTTTTTACGCTGCAACAGGGTTTGAACCACTGCATCCATTTTGGAACTACATGCGACGGCGCCGACGTAGTCGTTGTCCTTTGGCAACAAGGAATGGCGAATCATGTGTGGCACAGATTTTATCAGCATGGCTGGGTAAATGCAGGTTTGCCTTGCTCTCAACAAGAGCAACAACTTGGCAGGTGCGAAGCGGAGGGCCAAATGAATGTCTTCCGATAGTTTTCTCTCGGTTTGATTGGACCAAGAAATGAGTTGTTGGTTATACTTTACATCTGGAATAGCAATACCGACGTCCTTCTTGGTTCTGCGCAAAACGAAATTTTGGACCAGGTCTCGCAGATTCGCCTTGTCACAGTAATACGAGGTGGGCAACTTGAGGGCCGAACACAAATTGTAGAAATCCTGACGCTTGTTCTGGATGGGGGTACCAGAGATAAGCCAACGGATAGGAGCCTTGATCATTTTTGCACCGACCCAACGGCTATTTCTGTTGCGCAAGTGGTGTGCCTCGTCGAAAACCACGCGGTTCCAGGCAATAGAGTGCAAAAGTGAGGGCCCATTTTTTTTTGTGTAAGCGATGGTGTTATAGGTGGTTAGAACAATGAGTGCCTTCTTTAATTCAACAAGACCAATGGTTTTCTTGGCTTGTCCGTGGAAGACCAGGACCTCGTGGCCGGTGGTGCGGAAAATCTCCTCGCGCCATTGTTCAACCAGGACGGCGGGCAAGACAACGAGCGTATGCGGGAGCAAGTTGGCAAGAAAGGCACCAATGGTCATGATGGTTTTGCCCAAACCCATTTCATCCGCGATGAAACCGCCGCGACGGCCTTGCACTGGATCGGGTCGGGTCTCGTTCTCCACCATCCATTGCACACCTGTAAATTGATGAGGTTTTGATTCTGACTTTGACTTGCTAATGAACCACGAAAAGCGTTCCATATGAGAGTTCATTTTTAAAATCGAAAATAGATATTGATATCACTATGAAAGTTGTTGGTACCCTTATAAGTTTTCAAAAATGTTCCATCAATTTTTTTTAGAAATCAAAAAAAATGCCGTCATCAAAAAAAAATTGAAATACTTTTTTAAAAATCGGGAAGAGGTAAGCTGAAAAGCAAAAGAGAGTTTTAAACTTCGAACCATCCGTTATTCAATCCGTTATCCAATCCGTTATCCAATCCGTTATCCGTTATCCAATATGTCCAAGAGAATGCCTTGTTGCATGGTGTGCAAGAATGCCGGCAAGGCTGATTTCACGCACGAGACCAAAGACAGAAATGGGCAAACCCGGTGCCCAACCCTGTTGCAGCGCAGGCGCACGTTCTTTTGCAAGGTGTGCAAGGACTCTGGCAAGTCAGAGGACATCTTCACATCGCACTGTGTCAAGGACGCAAGCGGCACAGTCCAATGCCCAACCCTACTCGGCCAGGCGTGCTTGAAGTGCAACCGAAAGGGGCACACTGCAAGCTATTGCACATTTCAACAAAAACAATCATCAAAGAGGTACGACGACGGCAATGAGAGCGAGGAGCAAGAGCTGACCAAGGCACAAATCCAAGCGCAGCGAGCAACCGTAGTGCCAGCAGTTAGTTTTGTGCAAGCAGCCAGTGATTTTCCTAGCTTGTCGGAAAGCTTGTCACAAAATGTTAAGCACCAGAAAAGCTGGGCCAGCGTTGCACAAACGCCAGCATCAAATCGCCTTGTTGCACCAATTCCAAAACCAGCAGCAGTTCTCAAGAAAGCGCTCGGAATTCCTGCTGCTGCTGCTCCAACTGCTGTCCGCGAGGGCGTACAGTGGCGATGCATGTGGGATGAGCAGAGGAGAAGAGATGCTGCCGCTGCTCCTGCTCCTGCTCCTGCTCCTGCTCCTGCTCCTGCTCCCGTGTTTGTTCCTTCCGCTCAGATCGCAATGACCCTAACCGCAGAAAATCTCGCGATCATGCGGCAATCACTAAGGAAACCCCCCTGCTGCTGGGCCGACTTTGAGGAAGATGATTAAATAAAAAATTTCATAAAATAGAGTAGAGTAAAATAAAGTAAAGTAAAATAGAGTAAAATAAAGTAAAGTACTATGTGTTACATTGTTTATAATAGTTAATTTAGACGTATTTTTTTATTACTCATTTCTCGTTTTGTCACTCATTTCTGGTCTATATAGAAAGATCGATTCTAGGGGTCCATTTTACTACAATTTAACTAATTGAGCAAATTGTAGTATATTTACAGTATTTTTTATTTGTGGTACGGTATTAGGGTTAAAAGCGACAGTACATCAAACCTCGGTCAAAACCCTCGGTCAAAAACCTCGGCCAAAAACCTTGGTCAAAAACCTCGGCCTCCAAACCAAAGCCAATCTGAAAAATTTGTATTCAATTGTGCCTATCGTAATAACTCAAACGCCCGTCTTCCGCATCAAAATAGTGATCATATTCATCTTCATCCGGATCATAGATTTCTCTCTCTCTCTTTATCTCATTTACTGATAAATTATATCTCAAAGTCCAGTAATATTTTCCATGCTTCAATTCACAATTCAAAGCATATACAGTTTGATCATATGCCAATGACCATTTCGAAACCGCGCCAAATGCAAATCTTCCCATCAAATCGTATAGAACGCGATCCTTCTTCGCTATAATTGCATCACGATATTTTTTCTGATTTATAAATACATGATCGCAAACAATATTCAACACATCGATTGGCAACGATATGTTCTGGATAGCTAGCAGCTTCCTAGAAGAAGCCGACTTTAATTCACGGGGTTTTAACAACGAATTCATGGTTCTTTTAACAAAAGCAACCATCGATTAAAGCATTTCAATTTTTTAAGCAAAAAATTAAAACAAAAACAGAAAAACCTAATACATGCCCATACTAGAATGTTTCATATTCATCATCGAAGAATTTTTATTCATATTCATAGATCCTTCTAAAGAAACAACCATCATAATAGCAAAACCAATCAATGGCAAAAACACTAAGAACCAAGAAATTCCAGAGTGTCCTTTGGAGCACAAGTAATTAAGGAACCATGTCCATAATCCAACAAAAATAAGCGAACCAATTCCAGACATCATACCAGTATTACGCATAGTCATAAAAACACCAATCAATGCAAGAACCAAATAAACTAAAGCAGGCATACACAACTTATATTCAGCCATGATATACATTAACTAAATATTATTTCTCTCTTTTTAACAACAATAACGAATGTTTTTTGAAAACTATTTTAATTTTGATTTTTTAATATTTCCAGAACTCGATCCATTCCCTATACCTAAAAAAAGAAAAAAATACGTCCGGTTTAATGATTCTATAACAGAATATATTATTCCATTAAATGAAAATCTAGAGTTGTGGTGGAGCAAAACAGATTTAGAAAATACAAAAAAAGAATTAAACCAGCAGTTTATAACATTTATGGAAACATATTATAATAATCAGTTATATTTTTTTAGAAAACTGCCAACAAGAAGAGAAGTAAGAAGAGCTTTTTTTGACTATATTTCTAAATAAAATAAAATCAGTTTTTAACGTCTTCTAGTATATCTTTTTCTTCTTCTTTTTCCACCACAACTTTTCCTTCCACCACAACTTTTTCTTCTTGTCCCCCCATAACCTCTCTTTCGTGTTGTTCTTCCACCACGCATTCCCACTTTACGTTTCCAAAATCCAATCATTTCTTTTATTTTTTTAGAATCAGGATCTTCTTCCAATCTATGTTTCATTGCAAGCAATTCTTTCTTATTATATCTTAATTCTTTTCTCTCATCTTCCGCGCTTGCTTCTTCCAACTCCTCCGTTAAAAATTGATCAATCTTATCAAATTCTTTAAATAGTTCCAGATTATCAACAAGTTTTTGAACTTTTTCTGCGGCGGTTGCTGCAGCATGTCTTGCACGTTGTTGTGCAGCATTTTTCCTTATTGTAGAAATCTTTTTTTGAAATTCCGTAAGCTCTGGCACACGTCTAACTGTTAGTGTATCCTGCCTATATAATTTTTCATTTTGTGAAGAACTTTTTGCCGAGGAACTTTTTTTAGAGGAACTTTTTGCCGACATTCTTTAACTATAGAGAGAGAAAAAAGTAGCAACACCAAAAAAAGGCTATTCAAAAAAAAAATTGAAATACTTTTTTAAAATTCTTGTAAGACAACCCCCTCCCAGAACAAGATTTTAAATTTGAAAATGAACGCCGTTTGTGTTTGCAATTTGCTTCCTCTCTTTGACCAAGTCGGAGACGAGCACCAAGTCCTAGACGAGCAACAAGTCGGAGACTTTGAACAAGTGCAAGCGCAAGCGCAAGAAGAAGACCAAGAAGAAGACCAAGAAGAACACCAAGAAGAAAAAAAAGAACCATGTAACATTCACGAATCAATTGCCAACCCACTTGGCAGCCAAACTTTCGGTGAATGCCCCGTTTGCTACGAAGAACTCACCATGATCAACGTCACCATCACGCGTTGCGGCCACGTCATGCATAGCTCATGCATCTTTACCGCACTTGAAGCAGCGCCCTGCTGCCCAATGTGCCGCACGCAACTCATGCGCGACCTTGAAGATGAAGACGAAGACGAAGAAGACCAAGATGAAGAAGAAGACGACGAAGACGATGAAGACCAAGACGACGAAGATCAAGACGAAGACGAGGGGGAAGAACACGATTCCGAAGTAAGCCTCGAAAAACTTTCCGCAAAGCTTCAGAACATGGGCTACACTCTTACCGATTTCCTCTCCGTCTGGCTATCCCATAGCAACTTGAAGAAAGAAAATCCAGAAAAATACAACAAAGAACTGGAAGACAAGCTAGCCGATGATGTATTCGGCATTTTGGATGGCAGCATTCCTTTGAGCTCGAGAGACAAGCGCACATACGCAGCAGTAGTAAGAGAAAATAGCACAGTTTAGATTAGTTTTAACAAGATAAGTTTTTAATTAAATAACAGCCCTTTTTTACTTTTTTTCCACCTTTTTTTCTTCTCCAACTTTTTTTTCTGCAACTACGGTTGCTTTAAATGTTTTTTTACACTTTAAACACTGACGATACGAACCATCAACCATTAATGCATTTGAAAAAGGAGAATTACAAAATATGCAAACAGGTGAAAAACAAAGTGGTTTAAATTGCGATCCGGCAATCGTGGTATGATAGTCAAATGCCTCATCTAAAGAAACCGGGTTCATAAATATAATATATTTATTATATTTATATACATTATGAAATATTCGTTGTATTCAGCATTCATTATTTACATCATTTTGGTAAAAATTACGTTCATCCTTCTCTCAATTACAAAAATTATAGTAAAACACAAAAATCCAAAAAATACTCAAATGATTGACAAACTAGAATTTTGGAGAGAACGCACTGAATTTATTTTTATTATTTGTATGGCGATCCTATTGATCTGTATATTTTATCCAGGAGCCAAAATTCAATTAGATGAAGAAACAAGAATTTTATTATATCTTTTTGGTATTATACTTTTAATAACTGCAAAGTGGAGCACGTTTTTCAAAGAATCTCCCACCATCAAAGAAATTCAACATATTTTATCTAACAGATAAACGTTTTTTATGACCTTTGAAACTTGCGAATACACTCCCAAATCTTTGCCGACTCTTCAATATTGAACACACCTCGACGCTGTCCCAAATTCAAAAAGCTAACAATTACATTCAACGCAACATTCTCATCAACAATAGGGATCTCAGTAAGCTTCACCTCCTTGGGCTTCTCTTCTTCAACCTTTTCAACATTTTCTTTTTCCATTATATATGTTTTAAAATGAAATTTTTAAATCCATTTTATAAATAATTCTTTTATATAAGATTCTCATATAAGATTCTTGAAACATGTTCTAAAATCGATATAAAGCGACCACTGCATATCATGTAACAAGAACAATGACAAAAGGAACAATGACAAAAGGAACAATGACAAAAGAAATTAGTGAGACATTTTTGCAAAAGGGTTGGCAACTAATAGTAAATAAACCATCGCGCTTAGAATTTCAAAGTCCAACCAATCATTATGACATAATCGAGTTTGAAATGAATACCAATAACATTTTTGTCAGCATTCCTTTAAAAATGTCACGATATAAGTATAGCGCAAAGTTTTCAGATATTTCATCAGCATCGACTTTTGCCGAAATGCATTTATCCAATTATTGAATAAAATTGATTTGTTAAATCAATAATAAATCAAATACAAAACAGCCATGTCAGAGATCACAAATTCATATATACAATCACATAGCGCAGAAATTACAACAGAAATATGGGACCCAGCACAAGGTCATTTCGCCACTATATTCTTGGAAGTCCAAGATACGCCAGCAAACACTGTCGAACAACTCATCGTATTCTCTATCGATATGTCCGGTTCCATGTCCAATTTATGCTCTGACAATAAAACAAAAATGCAACACATTATCCAGACAACAAAAAATATCATCGATGTATTCTCCAAACATACAAATATTTTCATAGAAATTTATGGATTTGACGACCGTCTGGAAACCATCGTTGAAAAAACTGAATGCACACCAGAAACAAAAAATGCAATTCACACTATACTAGATCAAAAACTTATTCCGCGCAACACAACAAACATGTCCATTGCGCTTCACAATGCCAAACAACGTTTAACAAGCGCTACCGAAAAAAGAACACATATTTTTATGACAGATGGTCATATTACCGCTGGAGAGAATGATGCAAAAAAACTGGCATTATCAATAGATCCAAGTTATCAAACCATTTTGATAGGTTTCGGCGAAGATCACGATGCCGCACTTTTGAACAGCTTATCAACATCTGGAAAATATTATTATATAAATGAAATTGAAAGCGCCGGCTTGGCTTACGGAGAAATTACACATTCGATTCTTTACAAAGCAGCAGAAAAAGTCACCATTACTGCACATTATGGAGAAATTTACGATTATGAATCAAATACCTGGAAACAAACTCTTTGCATTCCTTATTTGTTGGGAGAGGCAAAAAGGCAGTACTATTTGCGCACTTTCAATCCAGACTTGTTGGAAGCAGAACTCCGCGGCATTGATCTAAACAACAAGTTTATATATGAATACATTTACACAATACCTGAACTAATACCACAAGACCCAATCGATCTAACGAGACACATGTATCGTCTTCGAACTCTTCAAGTCTTATACGAAGCCAAGACGGCAATGAAGAATAAAGAAGCACCCAATAAGATTTGTGAAAAAATGAACGACTTTTTAACAAATATGAAAGCATATATAGATGCAAATCAGTTGCAAACCGATGAATTTATGTGGTCCTTATGCGACGACATTGCAAGTTGCATGGCAGCAATAAAAACATCTCAAATAAAATATGCTATCGCTTACTCCGAGGGCAGAGCCACGTCAAACGGAACCCAATCAGCCTATCAGCCTCTTATAAGGTATAACCATGGAGATTTAAATATTGATTCCAGTTTGCGAACGCCATCGTTGAATCGATCCAATACTAGCGCGAGACAAATGAGAATTATCCGAGAAGTTAGCCAAATCCAAGATGAAGACCAAGATGGAGACCAAGATGAAGACCAAGAAGAAATCGTTCTTGCATAAAAACAAAAATGAAAAACAAAAATGAAAAACAAAAATGAAAAACAAAAATGAAAAACAAAAATGAAAAACAAAAAATAAAAATAAACAAAACTACATATAAAAGTTTGTATTCATATTTAATACAATCGGATCTTCCAGGTCAAGATCTTTTCTAGAAACTCCCAATAAATAAGAATTATCCCGAGTCGCAAAAACTTTATTTTTTTCTTTTTTTACACCAGTTATGCCCCATAAATTTTCCCATATATCACTAATCTCAGTTCCATTTCCAGTATCGATAATAAAAGGACAAGAATAATCTGGCGGCGAATTTAAAGGCGCGCACGGATTACAAACCCCTTTTAAATAAGCAAATCCTGGCACTATATTAGGAAGCTCTTCATTTGAAACTACCGATTTTTTATATGCCATGGATCCATTGATTCCATTATATCCATTATAAATAGTTTTCTCCAAAACAGCATCGCCATCAACAGAGGCAACGCATCTGACCGTATTATTGATATTTTTTGGCATATCCTTTGGATGTCCAATCGTAACACCACCTAATAAAAAATCACCCTCTTTGGAATTCCAAGATAACAGTTGTTTTATTGCATTTTCATTATAGACTTTCTGCGCATCTCCTAAAGAGGAACCAGGATTTGTACTAATATACGAATTTTCGGCAATAGCATCACGATACATTCTTTGTACTTCCGAAGACCACGGCCAAGAACCATTTTTCAAAAATATCTGAGCTTCATCAGGCGTTGTTTGTTTTTGAATCAAATCCATATCAAAAAAAATATCTGGATTATGCGCTGCTTGAAAATTAAGAAACTCGCGAACTATTTCTGATGGCCAAGAACCGACCGTTATACGACCGGTTTGATACTGTGGAATACCACTTAAAAACTTTTCTCTAACATCCTTTTCCCCAATATTTTTATTATCATTTTTTTGCAATCGAAAGACCAAAAATAAAACAAGAAAAATTAAGCCTACACCAAAGGCAAAGGCCATATCAAAGTATCCGAGTAAAACAATACCAACTATTAATAATAAATTTCCTAAAATAGAAGAAAATAAAAAAAGAAATACAGCAGGAGCAAAATAGAGTACCAAACCAAGCAATAAAAAAACTAATACAAAAATAAGATAGACAGACTTCCAACCAACAATCAAATTTGCATTTTTTTTCATAATAATAATATCGATATCCTATTGTATATAGATATTATTCAGTTTTTGATTTGAATAGGAAATCCGCATACGCTTCATATATATCTATGAACGAATCAGTATAATTTTTGTGCAGAAAATGCTTTCCTGCTGAACCACACAATGCTTCCTCCTTTCTACAATAATCAGTATAATCATTAAACTTTTGACATTTATTCCACTTAAAAGCATACTCTGTTTGTAAGCTTGCGGGCGCCGCCTTAAAATACATGCAATTTTTACAACTATTTATATTGGAGTTCATAGTCATCCTTGGGTTCATATTAAACCTTGGGTTCATATTAAACCTTGGGTTCATATTAAACCGTTGGTTCATATTCAACCCATGAATACAGGAAATAAAGATAATAGCAATCCACAAGTACATGATTATTGTATTTACTATTTTTGATAAATACAATAGTTCAATTTTTTACAAAATTCAAATAAGTTACTTACCCGTAGATCCAAAACCACCATCACCTCTTGCAGTTTCTTCTCCTTCTGCTTCGATTGAATCAACAATACGAATATAAATAGGAACCAACCCGGGAGCGCAAATCTGTACTAAACGATCCTTCTTATAGACAAGAAAATTCGGGACCGTGCAATCAAACGCGGCAATCAAATTTCCACGGTAACCACTATCAATAATTCCAACACTATTTGCAAGACGCAACATGGTCTTAGAAAGGGATGACCTTGGATACATATAAAATCCAGTATTCAGTCTTCGACCTGTTTCGCAAACCATAGTCGCGGCACATTGAACCTTCAAATTCAACTGGTTCATAGCACTACTCGAACAATTAGTATTCTCTGGCAAAAATAAATCAAACCCTGAATCATAACAAACATTATTTGCCATATTTTCATTATGCTTATGTGCAGCATTCACATATATATTCTTCATTTCATCATCACCATTCACAGAAATTAACAGTTCCATATACTTGTCGCAATTCCAAAACCGATTATTGCTCATACTTACAATATATAAGCAAGTATATTTATATTGTTTTATAAAATAAATAATCGCAATCCTATTGATTATTCATAAAACTCAAAAAAATATTAATGGTATTCAAGAAATAATCCAAAGAGGCATTTATAAAATCACCGCGATAGTCTCTCTGTAAAATAATATTGGTATCGTAAATAATGTAAAGAGCAAATAAAACAACACTAACACCACTCAACCAATGTAGAGAAAACATATCAAGAAGCTGAGCAGTTATTAAAAATAGCAATGCAAAAAATAAAACAAATGCAAATCTTATACCTAAATGTATGCCCATAAAAAGTAATAAAACGCCAACTAAAAACATGGATAAAAAAATTGCGGCAGTGCTAGCAATAGAGAATTGAATCAAGTCATTATAAAAAGGAATCTCTCGATACATAGAAAATAAGATTCCCCAAATAAAAGAGAAAAAAGAAAACAATATAAATTTAACAATCATTGGCATAGGCACTAACACTAAAGCAAAAATAATGGCAAATTGTAATATAATATAAACAAAAAACATTGTATTATTTTTTTTATATAATGGATAATGCATCATAGTCCAATACGTAATTCCCAATTGCACAATCAAATTGGCAAACACAGCTAGCAAAAATTCTTTTTTTTTCAAAAATAGTTTCAACATCCAATCCTATTATGTTATACTGAGATTTTCTTCGGAGTTCTAATTCTCTCCAACAAATATTCTCTGTACCTTTACCTTCCATTCCTCATCAAAGGTCAAAATATTCCGCGCTAATATATGTTGTACAGGAGTCCAAAATTGAGACGATCCCATCAATTCAGGCGCCTGATTCCAGATACTGTCTCTGTATTCCTTGATTTCTGTAATCAATGCATTTTCTGATTCCGGAATAACAACTAAAAGCTGTTGAATAATAACTTGAATACTTCTAAAGCTGGGTTGCGACATGGTTCATACTATTTATATTAATACTAATTTCCAAATCAATTTTTTTAAAAAATAATAATATAATAAAGAAATGAAATTTGACAATCTGAAAAACTTTTTTGCAAGAAACAAATATATTTTATTGTCTATTTTAGTAATTGTTCTTTTCTTTTATTTTGTAACGCCTCCTTTCCTTCCTTTTTCTTTTACAGAAGGTTTTACTGCAGATAAATATAAATATTTAGCTCCTGTACCAAAGGATAATACATGGAGCCAAGATACCATGACAAAATTCGCAGAAAAATGGAACACCGTTAATAAAGCAACCGATATTTTTGTTCTTAAGCCGGATGTACAGAATTTAGGTAGTTATATCGGAATGGCATTAGAAGAGGAAGCTACATATTACATTCAAAATGGAAAATGGCCATATAATTTTTACATAACTAATTTTTTGAACAAAAATCCTACTATTTTTGGTAACATGTTAATGCCAGATGGAACACCAGTAACAACATCTAATATATCACAAATGTGGCCAGTTCGTATTGTATATAACCAAGTAATTTTACAAAATCCAGGTAAAATAGTTCTACCTGATTCAGAAACAGATCAAACAGCTTATAAAATTTTCATGGGAACTATTCCTGACCCAGATGCTTCTACTTCTCAAACTGATATTAGTCCAATTACATCGTCTTCTCTCTCTTCCGCCTCTACCTTGTCTGAATCAAACTATAACACCTTGGTTAGTTTATGCAAAAATATTATACCCGTTTAAAACTATTGTTTTTATTTTTTTTATAAAAAATAAAAAATAAAATAATAAATTCTAAGACGATGATCCGCCTTGAATATATTGAATCAATTGGCCTCTAACAGCAGGGTCCGTGAGCAAAGATTTACATTTTATGTCTAGCGCTGCTTTTTGACCATTTGTAAGCTCCCAATAACCAGGTGGAGGTGCTAAAAAGCTTACAATGGATACCGCAGGAGGCGGACCAAATGTGCTCGTATTGCTTGCAGAACCAGAACCGCCATTGGCTGCAAATGGAAATGGTTTCTGCGGACCAATCGGATTCACCGATCTCTGTTGCACTTGCAATGTATATTGACCGGCCGTTTGAGGAATACCCAATGTCTTGGTATAACCCGCATTCGAACTAATCGTACTGAAAGACCTATATCTGGCAGGCGTAGTATTGCAGCCAATGGGTCCGCCACGAATACGATGTCCCAAATACACTTGCGGCTTATTCGTATCATTGACACAAACATTGGCCGCTGCCTTGTTTTGAATATACAACCATTGACTGGCATTGTCCGATAAATTGCTATTACCATAAACCGGCTGTACCCAATAATTCGGATACTGACCATTGTTAATCCACATATATTTCTTTTCCAACATACCATCCGTCGATAAAACAGACGGTTTAATAAATTCATATTGAGATCCGCGATTGACAGCTTTCACAAGCGGCGAATTCATCAATGGTTGCGATTTTACATACGTATTACGAATACCTCCCGACCCCCAGCATGGAAATTGACCACGAAAAGGCGTTCCATTTTTTGACATGGCCATGCTTTGTCCAACTCTTCCTTGATTGCGTCGGCCGCCATTAATAGAAAACCCAACAGCACCTTCGGGTGCTTCAAAATGATAACCACCAAAAGGACCTTGTGATACCCATCTTCCCCCGGGCGGTTTTGCAGATCGTCGCGATCCATAATTGATAACACCTTTTTTCTTAAACGCTTGAATTGACATTACTATTATAATATATATTCTAGAGAGAATAATCACAAGCTCTTCTCTTCTTTATAAAGTTTGGTTAAACATACAAAAACTGTCGTTTTCCAGGTTCTACATGTAATAGCCGAAGAATTAGCCAATATAATTTTGTTCCATGAATTGGTTTTAAAAGAAGATCTATATTTGAATGAAGATGAACATTGGAAATACAAAATACCAGTAAAGCTCCTAAACTATAATAAAATGTTTTAACTGTTACACGACATGGTAGTTTATCTAGTAATAAAAGTTCGGGAGAACAAAATCCCGTTCTCTCAAAGGGAGCTAAAAAAATGATTTGTTTTGTTTCATCAATTTTTCGAACCCTTTTTGGACTAACAATAACAAAAGTGTTATCATCTATCACTAAGATATCTTCTACTTTTATACAATACATACAAGCTGATTCTTTTTTTAGTAAATACTTATTTTGTTCTTCCAAACAATACAATAAATGCAAACAAAGATTGTAAGAAAAATTAGCTTTTTTTTGTTTTTCCAATAAAAATAATTCAAAAGGTTGAACGGTCTTTGCTGTAAATGAAAGAATCTTCTTCCCACCCAGAGTACATCGTTCTTCACCTAACACAGCCATTATTGATTGAATAAATCCGGGTTGTTCATTTTTGTATCGAATAGAATAAACATCCTTTTCTTTCTCTTTGTATAAACCGCCTTGAAAAAAAGAATGAATCATAGTTAGTCAAGATAAAAAAAAGACGGGTTAAAATCGAACAAACTAATCAGTTGATTTCTGTAAAATTAAACTATTTTTATTATTTACAGAATCTTTGTATAATTTTGAAACAACAGACCAATTAACGTTAGTAAGAAATGTATTAGAATATTTTAATAAATCTAAACCAAATTCAGCAATATAGGCATGTTCCCACATATCCATAACAAGTATTATATCAGCACCAATAATTTCCCCAATATTAAATTCATTAATCCAAGTATTAAATAGTAATCCAGAATTTCTATCTCTACATAATGCGACAAATCCAACACCTGGAATAGTTCCTGTAGCAATAAAATTACTTTTCCAAGATGAAAAAGATCCAAAGTATTGGTTGATTTCCTTAATTAAACCAGGATCCATATGATCCATATTTTCACCACACATGACACCAAAATATAGTTCATGTAGTCTCATACCATTATAAAAAAGAGACAATTCTTTTTGAACCGCACTATATTGAACCATATTTTTTACATTTTTAGGATCTTGAATAAATTTTAAAGCACCATTCGTTGCACCAACAAGACCTTCATATAATTTAAAATGAATCTTCATTAATTTATCATCAATGCCTTTTACTCGACCCAATAAATAAGAAAAATCAACAGGTTTATAGGAAACACTTTTTGATTTATTTATCCTAGTAGCATTTTTTTTGGTAGTATTTTTTTTGACCATTATATAATAATTGAATAAAAAGAAAATTACAAATTAAATTAAAATTATTAAATAATAAAACAAACTCTAAGAAACAAATTTTCAACAAGCAATTTTTTAACAAACAATTTTCAAATTCACTTTCTCTCGCTCAGTCAAAGTATCCACCTCCTCTTGAAGGAGGACCAGGAAAAAGCCCTTTTGACTTTGCCATTTGTAAAAAGGACCGTCTATATAATGCGTAAATCGAAATTCACAGCACCATTTTGTGACCTTGACCGTGTATTCTTGTCCGGCAATCAAATCCTCTTTCTCTTTCTCTTTCTCTTTCTCTTCTTCTCTCGTTTGTACGTCCATTTCATCGAATCGCCTCTTGTCAAACACCGCAAGTCGGCGATCAAAACGGCCCAGAAATTTTTCAGGCGGATCCTGCAACATGTTGTACTTCTGCAACAATAAATTAAATGGCGTTCGCTTTGCCACGACCATGTCACCATAGTCATGCACACAACGCCCCGAAGGAGTTACTTTTTTTAAATAATTATGCTCACCCACTGCTACACAAATCGTTTCTGATGACATTCTTTAAAGATACGTTTGATCACTTGTTTTACACTATTAAATTCGTTAATAAGTATTTCAATTTTTTTTTAAAATCAAAACAAAACAAAAAACAAAACCAAGACCAATAAAACAAAAAAACACTTTAATTATAAACAATTTAACTAACAAACAAATACAAAACTAATTTTTTAGATCTCTTTTTCCTCTCCTTCCGCTCGTTCCTTTTCCTCTTCAACAACCGCATTCGCCTTTCGCGGAACACACAAAAGTTGAACGGTATGATCTAGCTCTTCATCTCGAGGCGGCGGCGAATGAGGGCTCATAGGCCTTTCAACTGCTGCTGCAAACTCGGCACGAGGCATTTCAACGTATTGTGGCTCTGCATTTTTGTGTTGGCGCTTTACAATGCGGCGCTTTGGCTGACGAATCATCTGCTGCTGTTCTTGAGGCTGAACTTCTTGACGTTGCTCTTGTCGCTGTTCTTGATCTTGTCGTGACGAGTCATAGTACTGACGTCTCGAGTCTTGGTACTCGTCGCGTCTCGAATCTTGTGGTCTCGAATCTTGACGCGGAGGTCTCGAATCTTGACGCGGAGGTCTTGAATCTTGACGCGGAGGTCTTGAATCTTGACGCTTGTCTTGAACCTGAGGCCTTGAACCCTGGTAATCGCGTCTATCTTGACCATGTGGTCGCGAATCTTGATGCTGAGGTCTTGAACCCTGGTAATCACGCCTGTCTTGGTACTCGCGTCTTGAGTCTTGAGATCTTGATTCTTCGCGCTTGGGTTCTCGTGTGGAGCGATTTGCGCTGATCTTCCAGAACCAGGGCTCATCGTAAATCACCTTGATATCATTCCCGCACAACAGCCTTTGACGTGCCTTTGCCGCATTTTCGCTATCATTCCACTCCAAATGAACAAAGACGCGCTTCAACGTCTCGCCCTTTTCACCAGTACGCACAACTACATCTACACGCTCTACGCGGCCAAGACCAAGCTGTTCAAAAACAGCCTTGACACGCTCGCTCGTGATGTTGGGAAACACACGAGGAATACACAAACTTGGAACATTCTTTGGGATCGCCGCCAAATTCAATTCCCCATTTCCCATATCCGACTCCACAGACATGGTTGGCATAACTTTTCTGGACATTGTAAGATTAAATCTACTCGCTGACTAACTTACCATATACTCAGTTGTAAAAAAGCATTTCAATTTTTTTTTGAAGAAAAAATTCCAAAAAATTCAAAAAATAAAAGGATCCAAAAAACAAAAAAACATGAATTTAATTATAAAATACAACAAAGCATCTAAAACAAAGTATCTAAAACAAAGCATCTATGTTCGCATCAGCAAATTCTCTCATCGATTCCATCAGCTGTTTCACTGATCTTTGCACCGTCTTCAAAAGTTCCTTGACCTTTCCTTTGTACTCCGACTCGGCAATCCTGTAGTCCGCGTTCAGGAATTCTTGCGCCCAGCTGATCTGCATATCATTGCAAGGGTTAGACTTGTAACTATGGATATCGAAGATTGACTTGAACAAGACAGCGCCAGTGTTCTTGTTCAAAACCAAATAGTGGTACTCGCTGGCAATCTCGCGCGATTCCTTTTTGACCATGTCCCGAAGGTACTGGAACCACTTGTTAAAATTCATATTTTTCTTTAGCATTTCCTCGCCGCTCATGCTATAAGCAATCGCGGTCTTGTTAAAAGCATTGTCCGTTCCGCCGGTCGTAAGCTTCAGATTGATGGGAATTCCGTTGATTCGCACGTCGTACCAGAAACGAGCCTTGGGTCGCTCCACTTGGAAAGCCGGATTGACAGCAAGCAATCGCGCCTCGAGCTTGTCCAAGTATTCAGTCTCTTTGACAGCACTAGCAATTCGACCATCCTCCGTCGCGCCAAACTCAATATTCACCGAAGCACATGCACTCACAATCGCCACACGAGTATCTTCATAAGAGAATTCGCTCATTTTTTACTCTTCACAAGAATTTAAAAAAGCATTTCAATTTTTTTCTCCAACCGAGAAAAAATCAAACAACCCAAACGGTTCAATTTTTTTCTCCAAAGAAAGTAAAGGATGATAGCAAACAGTTTTATTTTTGTTGTTGTAGGATTTATTGCGTGTTTCTTTGTTGAAAAAACGATTCCTATAAAACCAACTACTCATTTTTTGAACACATCCGAGTATTTACCCATTTTAACTGCAAATATTTTTGCCGATTTGATCGTTATTTTTTTGAATTTTAACAAAATTGCATTCAACAACGAAAAACTCACAGGGTGGTACAAAAAATATAGATTGGCAGCTATGATTGCGGACATTTTAATTGGTGTCATTTATATGTTGATCGCTCGTTATATGATTTATATATTCAAATGGAATATTGGACTCACTGGGTATGCAGCTTTAGCGGTTGCTATTCAAATGATTCTTGATTACGCATTTTATTTATTTTTCAGCGCAGTCCCTAAGGGTGCCAATAATATGCTCGATTACTTTAAAGAATACGCTAAATCGGCAAAATTGGGCGCCATATTTGGAGACAGTGTTCTCGTAATTATTGCAGTTATTTTGTCGGCAATTTTTAATGCACATGGTTTCAATTACAATATTGTAATGCTAATTCTCTCCGTATATCTTGCCCCATTTCTAATTTATACAAAGGATTAAAAATACAAATAAAATAAATTTTATAATATTTTTCTTTTTTATATGAAACAAAAAACATTAAAAAACCATAGATCTTGCACAAAATATAATCCATTAAAAGGCTGTCGATTAGTAAAAGGAAAAAAAGAAACCTGCTGCATTAATCCAAGACGAGGTTTTTGGTGCTGGAGCAAAAGGACCAAGCGTAGAATAAGTAAATGTATGAAACGCGAATGTTGTAAAAGAAACTAACTTGTAAAATATCTGAAAAGGTAATATTTCCATATATATATGGAAAGCGCCGCATCAATGATACATGATTCTGATCATAAAAAACATAAAACAAGAAAAAAAAGGTCTTTAGCAGAATCTCAATCTTCGGATTTGAACCCAATGCAACAATCTAACGCACCCATAGTTAAACAACCATCTATTACCATTACAAATCAAAGAAACTTTAAAAATTGCTGGAACCATACAGTATCTCGTATGTTATGTCGTTTCATGTTTAATATATTAGGCATTTCTTATGAAGATACATTAGAATGTGATAGACTATATAATTTGAACCCTTATTCTTATGGAAATAAAATAGATATTACAATATTAACAGAACATGCCACAGCTTTTTGTCAAGGAAATGGTTACATAAAATTTTTATTATATACATTTTTCATTCGTTTTTTAAATAACAAATTTGGATGTGAAACTCCACAATATACATCAACTGTTTTACAATACGCATCACCTCTATTTAATACAAGAGCCACGTATAGTGATACTATAACAGCCTTTTTTGGAGAGGAAGAAGAGGGAGAAGAAGATAGAGAAAACTACGCTTTGCAAGTTGTATTTAATCAAACCTTACATCCTTTATTTTTGGCATTTTTTCAAAAAAAGGAGACTGCAAACCCAGCTTGGACAATAGACTATTTTTCACCAACATTTCATGCAAGATCACTAGGAATATTACAAAAAGTATTAGACAGAGGATTATATATTTCTATCCTCATGTATTTAGGTAAAGGGCAATTTAATAAATCGTTTGATAACTATAGAAAAGGTCAAGACCTAACTCGTTTAGTCCCTCGTTCAGTGTCTAAAAAAAATGGTCATATTATGACCATTGTCGGATACACGTATGTAACCTCACGAGATAGAGTGCAAACATTATTACATATAAAAAATTCTTGGGGGAGAAAATGGGGAATAGACGGTATGTTTTATTACTTTTTGGATAATTTGGGAGCATTTTATACTGTATTTGATTGGTTAGAACCATCGAACCTTGACGCTCTCACATTTATAACACGACCTATGACTATCTCAGAAGACGAATTTCAACGCGATTATGTATTGAAATATAGAGAGAAAAATGCAGAATTATTAACAGCAATGGAGAACGAAGAATATGATAAATTTATACCATTAATTGATGCCGGCGCAGATATAGATATTTTAGACAAAGAATTAAATATTTCACCTCTAGGTATAGCTATCCAGACAAATAATATCGAACTGAGCAAACAATTATTGTTACGAGATGCAGATGTAAATGAAACAATTTTAGGAACAATGACACCTTTCTTACTTGTATTAATAAATAATCAGATAGAAATTTTGGAATTTATGTTAGCTTATGATACTAACTTAGATAATGAAGAATATATACATGCAATTATTTATCTTTGTGCTACATATAATGAAAGCAGTAATAAAGAACAGCGATTGGTTACTATACGTACTTTATTAGATCATATTAGTTCTAGAAAAGAAATAATACATAGTTTATTTATTGAACCTAACCTTCAGAACGACGTACTCCTTAATTCTATAAAGGAAGGAAATGATGAATTAATACAATTGCTTTTACACTATGGAGCAGATCCCAATTTTGAACGACCATTACGCGAAAAACGTATTCAGAAAGCAAAAATGTTGAGATTGGACAGTATTGCTGAAATATTACGACGGGCAGGAGCAATAGAGGACCCTGAAAACAAAGAAATATCAGATTCTCTTAGGCATTTCGCTTACGTATATAACAAGTCACTGAATAAAGAACAAACCTTGGCTGATACTCGTGCCTTTTTAGATGCTCTTCGCGCTACAAAATCTCAAGAAGAAATCAAAGACATTTTGAATGATAAAGATGCATTAATACTTTGTTCTTCTATGTATAAAGGAATGGATCCATTCGTACAATTGCTCTTAGAATATGGTGCAGACCCGAATTTCTATAATGAAAATATTCATGCAACGTGTATTCAAATGGCAGAAGAGAATGGATTGGCCAGTATTGTTGAAATATTACGACAGGCAGGAGCACTTGAGGATACTCCTTCACCCGCTGGTGGCAAACGACATTACTATCGTGTAACACGCAAACGACGAGCTACACGCAAACGAAGAAAACGTATTACTCGTAATAAAAAGAAAAAGGGAAATAAAACTCAGTATAAATAAAATAGATTTTAATAAGTATTTGAAATATTTTTTCTTACAATACAAATAAGAGAAAATAAAAATATTTGCAAGCAGTGGGGTTCGAACCCACGAATCCGTAGATAGCAGGTCTTAAGTCTGCCGCCTTAGACCACTCGGCCATGCTTGCTTTGTGTCTGTTTTAAAAAGATCAGACAACTTTTTTCCCGCACCGGGAATCGAACCCGGGTCCCAGCCTTGAAAGGGCCGTATCCTAACCGTTAGACTATGTGGGAATAATAAATTTTATAACCTTAAAGGGAATCGAACCCTTGTCTCAACCGTGTAAAGGTTGTGTGCTAACCGTTACACCATAAGGTCTTTTCGGATACTGTAGGATTCGAACCTACGAGGGAAATTCCCAATGGATTAGTAATCCACCTCCATAGGCCGCTAGGAGAAGTATCCTTTAAGTTGCTGTTTTCATTTGATTTCTGAATATGAAAGGGAAAAATTGCTGTATGAAAACAAATAATTTTATAAACAGGGACTCGAACCCTTGACCACTAGCTCTCCTTCTTTTCATAAAAGGCTACTCGGGTAAATCGCAAGTTTTGAAAGTACCGGCAAACTTTTTGAACCCGATCAGGGACTCGAACCCTGGACCACCAGATTAGAAGTCTGATGCTCTATCCACTGAGCTAAACGGGCATCAACAGCAGGTTTTTAAAGTGCCTGCAAACTTTATCACCCATGAAGGGACTCGAACCCTTGACCACTAGCTCTCCTTTTTTTCATAAAAGGCTAGCGCTCTACCGACTGAGCTACACGGGTATTAATCGCAGGTTTTTAAAAAGTGCCAGCAAACTTTATGCTCAGTATGAGACTCGAACTCATGACCCCCAGCTCATAAGACTGGTGCTCTAACCAACTGAGCTAACCGAGCATACCATATTCTTTGTCCTTTGCATCCATTTCAATTTTTTTTATAATAATAAATAATACAATTTTTTTTTCTCCTAATTTCTTTCTTCCACTATTTTTCTTCCTCAACCTTCCTTCTTTTTTTGGGAGGCATTTCACATTCTCCAGTATCTTTAGTAAGCAACTCTGCCTCTATTTTTTTCAACTTTTCTAAAATAAGCGAAAGCTCCAAAAATAAAGTTGTATGTGTTTTAATAAACTTTTGCCTCTCCATTATAGATTAATAATAAATTTTTATAAATATACATAATCAATTTTTTTCATAATGAAAAATATTTCATATATGAAATACTTTTCCGCTCCAAGTAGGGGTTGAACCTACGACCTTAAGATTAACAGTCTCACGCTCTGCCAACTGAGCTATTGAAGCATTTGAGTTGCTAGTATCATTTCAGACTTAAAATGTTTGTTAGGTTTTTGCTGTTCGATACCGTTGCTAGCATCCTTTTTTGATTAAAAGTTCAGACTGGTTTTGCTGTACGATGCTAATTCATTACATACTACCATATCGGGACATCTTTAAGTTGTTTTAACCACTAATACATATACAGAATAAGTAATAAAATATAGCTATATTTTATGAAACGCAATACAAAGAAAAAAATTAATACTCGAAAAAATATAAAAAATAAAACAAAAAAACAATTTTTATATAATCCAGAAAATCCTAAAAAATCGTTTGATGTGTATATTGACAAAAATCCTTCGGATACAATAAATATAAAATATACAACATTAGAAGATATTAAATATACTATTGATAAATTAGAAAAATTATATAAGAACAAAAAATATACACATAAGCGCATATGGCAAGTAGGTATGATTATGTACGTTCGTTTAAAAGTATTACAGAATAAGAAACCAAAGCAATATGCTTTGGCAAATAAATATTTTACTTTTTTAAAAAAACGGACAAAATTAGAAGAAAAATCAAGATATAAACTTTCATTTAAAGATGGCAAAATCTACGTTTAAAATGAAAAAATAATAAAAACAATAAAGACAGTAATTATTTTATCATGATATAATAATGGAAAAACAAGAAGATCCGATATATGTTGAAAAAAGAGTCATTTATCAAGCCGCCGAAACATCTCTTCTTGTAGTAGGTGCTTTCATTTTTTATGATATTATCATTTATTTTAGACCGAGTCTATTGAAACTACTAGATAATAATAAAAAATTATTCAATATTTTAAAAATTATTCTACATGTAATATTTATCTTTTTATTAGATTTATTTCTGAGATTTTTATTTGCATTTCCTTTTCAAACACCTCTTTAAATGAAAATCAAATCTATTGTAAATTAAAAGGGTCCATTAAATTTTTAATAAATGGGTTCATTGTTTCCGGATTTACCAATGGCTCATACTTGCAAAAAAGTTCAAACCATCGCCTACTTTTTAAAATTTCGGCATTTTGAATTTCCAAATGAAACATTTGATCAATAATACAAAATGCCGATTTTAATAATAATATCTCTCGAATTAATTCTTTTTTAATATTGAACAATAAAATCAACTGTTTTCTATCATGTTTAGAAGATGCATTTATATATCGAATTTCATTTTTTACATTTTTTAAATGAGTAATTGTTTTTTTCCTATGATCGTCTATTTTCTTGATGATAGAAAAAATATTTGTATTATAAATAACTGGATATCTCATGCGAATTTCATGCGGAATTAGAAATTGATTCGTTTCTTTTATTTCACCAATCTTTTTTTCCACATCGTTCAATTTTTTCAACATATCTTGTTCCAACTCTCTTTTTAATTTCGCAGATGAATGAATTTGTGTATCAGAACTTTCTATTTCAAGCGTAAAATCGCGAAACAACAAAATAGAACCAGATGTAAATTCAACAGAACTTTGCAACTTGTCGTACTGATGAGATGAAATTTTATGTGCTTCTGAAGCGGCATCTAATTTAAAATAATTTACCATGGCTAATAAAAAAGCAATAATCGCATTTACAGATGAAATTAAAATAGATCCCCATATATAATACTGTACAATAGATGCTAATACTGTAGCCGCAGTGGATAATAAAATTGCAGGCATCATTAAATTATTTAATTGCATTTCACAATAATATTTTGACTCCATATAAATAATTTTTTGACCTTTTAAATAACTAGCTAAAATATCCAAAGAAGAAGAATATTTATGATTAATATCGTTATAATATTTATCAATATTTTTTTCAACTTGTTTATAATTTAATTTTTTATATTTTTTTTCCGTATGATTATTTACCGAATCATTGCTATCACTTAAATCACTTGCACTTTCAGAAAAATAATTTTCATCACCAATAGAAATTTTATCATTCATAAAAAATTGATTTTTATGATTTTTTAATACTTGAAATGTTTTTTTTACTATATCAATGTCGTCATCTAATTGAATAAAAATCTTAGTTTGATTTTCAAGATCCGTCTCTATATTTTCCTGCATATAGTATTCCTATTTTTATTTTTTTTATAAAAGTTTAAAGTAAAAGTTTAAAGTTAAAGTTTAAAGTTATAAAATAAAAAAATATAAAACCTTCATTATATATATTAAATGAAAAATGTACTTATATTTTATGGATATTTTGAACGATGGGACAATATTTATAAAAAAAACTATATTATGAAAGATTTGCATGATTTACTGTATGATGTAAAAATATTCACAGATATTCCTACCCTAAAACATTATTTAAAAACAGAGGGACAGAATTATAAAAATTATATTTTACCATCAATGATTAAACATATACATGAATTGAATAAAGCAGGAATCAATTCTTTGTTCAAAATAGATTCTGGCTGGCTAGATCGATTAGATGATAAGAAAAAGTTTGCAGAGTATTCTATAGAGGAAAAATTAACAGCCTATATTCCTAAGATTTATTTCAAGACTGATGATCGCTCATCCAATTCTCTTGTTGTAGTGAAACAAAAATATCAGGTTTTCAGTTATGGGGTATCTAAGAAAAAGTTGAACGAAGTTCAGAATTGGGAATTTGATGAAAGTGTAGTGCAAGAATATATAAAAGATCCAATAGAATATGCAGGTTATTTTGTTGTTTATAATGGAAATATAACGCATGCTTTTGCTTATAAAGGTAACCATGGCAACGGCGAATTCATTAAATGTGAAGGCGGTAACTTAGACACAACACCAAAAACACGTGTAACACTTGACGACAAAATAGTAAAACAATTAGAATTATTTTTAAAACCAACTCTATATACAGGAACTTGCTGTTTTGATTTTAAGATCAAGGACGGTAATTTAAAAGTATTTGAAATTAATCCAAGATTAGGCGGATCCCTGACATTGGAAGAAAATAGAAAAGATTTAACAGACATCATAAGAAAACTAATAGAAATATATGATCAACGAAATGTCTATAACTAAATATAAATATTATCTATTAAAAAAAATCAGTAAAATTTATAATTATATTTTATTTAGATATCATATACATGTTCAAGCGAAACTTAATATTTTATGGATACCACGATAATTGGTCAAAATTATATGATAAAAATAACTATATGAATCATTTATCTGATATTATAAATGATGTAAAAATATTTACAGATATTCCTACATTAAAACATTATTTAAAAACAGAGGGACAGAATTACAAAAATTATATTTTACCATCAATAACTGACCATATTAGAGAACTCAATAAAGCAGGAATCAATTCTTTGTTCAAAATAGATTCTGGCTGGCTAGATCGATTAGATGATAAGAAAAAGTTTGCAGAGTATTCTATAGAGGAAAAATTAACAGCCTATATTCCCCGCATTTATTCCAAATGGTGTGATCGTTCATCTAATACTCTTGTAATAATAAAACCAAGTATAGGAGCATATAGTTACGGGGTATCTAAGAAAAAGTTGAATGAAGTTCAGAATTGGGAATTTGATGAAAGTGTAGTGCAAGAATATATAAAAGATCCAATAGAATATGCAGGTTATTTTGTTGTTTATAATGGAAATATAACGCATTCTTTTGCTTATAAAGGTAACCATGGCAACGGCGAATTCATTAAATGTGAAGATGGAGTTTTTGATACAACACCAAAAACACGTGTAACACTTGACGACAAAATAGTAAAACAATTAGAATTATTTTTAAAACCAACTCTTTTTACAGGAACTTGCTGTTTTGATTTTAAGATCAAGGACGGTAATTTAAAAGTATTTGAAATTAATCCAAGATTAGGCGGATCCCTGACATTGGAAGAAAATAGAAAAGATTTAACAGACATCGTAAGAAAACTAATAGAAATATATGATCAACGAAATGTCTATAACTAAATATAAATATTATCTATAACTAAATATAATATTTATGAGTCATAATTATGTATTAATTCGCGTATTACTTTTACCAAATCTGATTTGTTCCACGGGGAAGCAAGTGCTCCATTTAAGCGAGGATTAATTTCAAAAATACGTATTTGCCCATTTTGTAACTTATAATCAAAGCAACATGTTCCAGTGAATTCACCTGGTCGCATAACCTCTTCTATAATATTCTTTATATTATCATCCAATATTACCTTTTTATATGATATAATTTTTGTATTAGGATGTGCTTTTATATGTTCATCTTGATTAAAGCCGCATAAAAATGCAAAAGCTAGAGTTATTTTTCCTTTATTAAATACAAATACTGCATCATATTCTTCAGACCCATGTACATATTCTTGGATAATATGTTCATTAAATTCCCAATCATGAACCTCGTTTAACTTCTTTTTGCTAACACCTTTACTGCTTGCCATAGTACTATGTTTTACAACAACTAATTGATCACTATTAAGGTTATCAGATCTTGAATACACTTTAGATGTATAATGTAGTAAATTTCTCTCTTTTAACATATCAAAAAAGGTTTTTTTATAGCATAGTTTATTGAAGAACTTTGTATTTGCTGAAAATAATGATTTAATTCCGGCGTTCAGCAGTTCTTGAATATGCCATTGCAATGTTGGTAAAATATAATTTTTACACTGCAATCCATCGCCACTTAAATAGGTTTTTAAAGCTTCAATATCTTTGATAATAATAATATTATTTATACAGTCTGCTAAATGTTTTAGTAAATAAGGTTTATTATATAATTTTTTTCCCCAAGATGCAGAATCATCCCATCGTTCAAAATAACCATAAAATACTAGTATCTTCTTCATATATTATTGTATCTCATAAAAAAAATATGAATATACTATAAAATGAAAACCAGGCGTCGTGTTCCTTGGGCCGGGTGGAAAAATGAACAACCCGGATACCATCAAAGAACGGTTATGTTAAAAAACTGTGGTAAAAAATGTTTTTTAGGCAAGAATAAGTCTTTTCCTATATGCAAAAAAAACACTTGCAAAATTAGTAAAAAAGGCGTATTCGCTGCATACATTCGAGCTCGTCAATATAGCAGTAAAAATAGATCTTATAAAAACATTGCATTAAGAGCTAAAAAAATGTTATAAAAATATTTTTATATAATATATGACTAATAAAACTAAGGTTGCTGTAGTAACAGCGTGTTTTTTAATGGATAATACAAAAATAGATGAATGTAGTAAAAATTTTGAAGCAAATAAAGAATGGGATTATTTTTTATTTACAAATGACAAATCAAAAATAGATTGCTCAAAGATATGGAAAATACGAGAAATTGATTGTTCAAAATTTACAAATGGTGTATATGCAGCAAAACATGTAAAATGGAAAACCCACAATTACTTACCGGATTATGATGTAATTATTTGGGTGGATTCGTTTATTGTACCAAATATGAAAAAAATAAAAGAAATAAATGAAATGATTGAGTGTGTTAAAAATACAAAAAATTTGATATTAATCCCAAAACACACATTTAAAAGCATTCATGATAATATTAAATGGTGTGTAGATAATAAACGAATATCTAAACCTATGGCCAACAAAATAATTGAACATTTAACCAAAAAAGAAAAATTGTCAGTATATGATGAGAGAGAAACATATTGGTCATTAGGATTAATAAAAAATAATAAAAGTAAAAATATACAGAGTATGTCAAATGAATTATTTGATTTAATTGAAACAGTTGGTTATAGAGATCAGTTTTGGTTAGCAGCAATGTTTAAAAAACACAACGTGATTCCAAAAACAATTAAAAATGATTCTGAAAAAATTTTTATAGAAGCTGGAAAACATTGTCCGCAAAATCATAATTATACTGATTTTATGAAAAAATAAATACTCTAATAAAAGATTATTTTTGCACATTTCAAACAAAGATTATAAATTGATAGAATAGATAACATCACACAAATTAAATTTATTAAAATGTTGGAGCTCTTAAAAAATTAAATGTATTTAAGTGTAATTTTATATAAAAAATAAAAACAAATATGTTTCTTTATTATAGAATGAATTTTAATAAGATACTTGATCCGATTGAACAAAGAATTACAACAGCATCAGGTATTACTGAAAGTGGTAAAAATAAGTTAATGGTTCTTCTTAACAGTCTTGAAGAAATAATAACAAAATTAAATACTGTTACAGAAAAATTATCTGAAGAACAAATTGCGTCATTATCCGACAAAACAGATTACCATAAATATTTAGAAAAGGTAAAATCTTTAAAAATGCAATTACGCGCCCTTTCAATGCGTACTTCAAGTACTAAATCAAAATCCATGGGCGGTAAAGGAAAATCAAAAAAAAAATCAAGAAGAAATAGAAGAACCAAAAAAAATAAATCGTTTTTCTCTTTTTTTATGTGATAAAATTTTTATATTAAACAAAAATTTATTTAATATAAATATAAAAATAATTTAAGGTTCTGAGGAAAGTAAAAAAGAATATGTTTTAATACTACCATATGTATTAACATAATTATGATCCAACGACGTGATTTCGTCTGTTATTTCCGATAATGTTTTATTTGTAGCTGGAATGGGTAAAAACATGAAATAATTGACTGCATTATCTTCTTCTGTAAATGCAGAGTTATAATTTTTTAAATTATTAGCAAATGGTTCAACAATATCAAGATTTGCCCACGTTATAATATTACCTGTGTCAGGATTTCTAAGATCTACTCTTAAATTTTTTATTTTAGTTAATCCGTTAAGATCTTGTGCAGTGCCATATTGTATTTTTATTGCTGACGTATCTAGTTCATTTAAATATTTTACAACTGCAACTGGATTACTTGGATCAGCAAAAGATACATACGAATAAAAATCAGGACTATTCGGAAATCTTCCATTATACGCCTGCCAATTAAAATAATTTACAATTTTTTGCATACGCGAACTTTTCTGCCGAACAACTACTGCACTATCTACAACACCCGCCTCAACACTCATTATACATAAAAAATATATAATATTTATTACAAAAATAATAATTGAACTAAATATCCAAAAAAGAATTCCTAAATATTTAACGCACTTTTTCTAAATAAAATTGATTTTTATAAAAATAATAATTAAAAATATAATAACAAGAAAATTTATGTACAAACGATTCTTGGTCCCGATACAATGGAAACAGACAACGATGTTTGTTCCGCCCGTTAGTCAAGGCCAGGTAATAAAAGTATATGATGGCGATACCATTACTATTGCATCAAAAATTGCCATACCCAATTCACCATTGTATCGATTTTCTGTTAGACTACACGGACTCGATGCGCCAGAAATTCGCGGTAAAAGTCAAGAAGAAAAAGATGCAGCGATTATTTCTAGAGATAAACTTGCAAATCTACTTCTTCATCAAATGGTCACTATCAAAAATAGAGGAACAGAAAAATATGGCAGAATTCTTGCTGATGTATATTTAGATGCACTTCATATAAATGAATGGCTTTTAAAAAACAAATTGGCGGTACCTTATGATGGCGGAACCAAAGCACCCTTTTCTAAATAGTCATAAGATTTTTGCGCATTAATTATTAAGTTGAATTTTGCAGTTAGATTTTGCGCAACTTTTCCTAAAAGTTGCTTTCTAAAAAGTTGCTTAGATATCATAAGCCGTAGTGAGAGCTAAAACAAATGAATAATCGGTTCCATTTAGATTTAAAAAACGACCATATTCATCCAATAACTGAATTTGCATTTTTTGTATATCTACCGGACCAAAATAGGTTCGAGGAGTAGAAAAAGATCCAGATGACGTCAAATCAAATGTTATATAAGGCGCACCAATATTAGGCGGTACTGCAATTCTTGCCAAAATATTTTTATTCAACATGGATGCTGTAAATGCACTAAAAAAATTTTCATTAACATTATTATTAAAATCATCAACTACTAAATAGATATATTTTGGACCACTTATATCCAATACACTTTCAGATGTATAAGAATTTAAACCAGTATAAACCGGCAAGCGAAACCCCAAGATCCAACCAAATTTTTGTTGCAATGGAACAAAACTAATACTCGCGGTTTGGTCTAGTATAAAATTAACAGAGAACGTAAATGGAGCACCTAGATATCCAGGTTTAATTCCAATAGTTACCTTCTTATTTCCATTAGGACCAGGAGACTCATTCAATGAGAAATATACATTTTTTAAAGAATCATTATCCAATAATCCAATAGCAGTATTAATAACCGTCATCAAATTTTGCCCAGTGTAATTACCATCAGGCACAGAAATAAAATAGGGATCTCCTTCTAAATTCCCAAAAGGATCCAATAACTGAAGAGAGAAGGAATTATTATTAAGACATGCCGAAATGGCATAATAACTTTGAACAAATTGAAAAGAAGTTAAATGCATCAGGGTTACGGAGCTAAATTTATAGGGTAAATCAAAATGAAAATTTGTTGCAGAACTTGTAAAATAGTTGTCTCGGAAACGAGTATCAATATTTAAATTTTTAATAATGGTTCGTTTTTTCAATGGATTAATAACTCCGGGAAATGTATCGCCCGGAAAAGAAACATTATAGGGTGTGCTATTTGCTGAACGATCAATAATGAACTGACTACCATTCTCAGCAAAAATAGCAGAACCTTTTAATTCGAGATCGGTATGGTAAATATTTTGTTCTAATTTGATATCACTCAACATTTTTTTGCGTCCCTCGAGCAAAAAATTTTTTGCTTGCAATAAGAATTCGAGTGTTCTTATTTTAATGGTTCTATCTGTTTTTTGATCGGATTCAATTTTCTCTCTTAATACGTCCGCTTTTCTTTTTAGAATAGTCTCATCATAATTCTGTGGAAGATCAAAGATTTCTTCAAGTTCCGATGTTTTATAATTTCCCAAATTCAGATCAAAGTTCATATATCTTATAGTTACAAATTTTTGTTTTGTAAAAAACCAATACAAAAGAAAAATCAACAAAACAATAAAACAACAAAATAACAAAATCAACAATAAAAAAGTAATTTTATTTAAGAACTTAAAGAACAATACTCTACTCTAAACTTGTAATCACAATAAATTCCATATTTACACATTTTTTTATTTTTTATTTTTTATTTTTTGATTTTGTTTTAATCCGACGTGTCCATTTCTGATTCCACTTGATCAGTCATGCGTCGAAGCAGTGCATTTTCTTCGCGCAGCATCGAAATCTCTTTTTCCAAAGCGCTCACATATGAAGCAGATACAAAGTCGGTCGTTTCGACGATTTTACGCATCGGTTCTTGATAGCGCTCTGACCTGGCAAACGTGCATGCGGCACAATCCGCACACGGATCACGCTCCACCTTCTTGCCAGTATTGGGCAGAACGATCCAAAACCACGGGTCGTCATAGACAATGCGTGCCTGCTTTTCGGGATCCTCAATCTTTTCTCGGAATCGATCGGGTCCTTCTCCCTTGAACCAATGCGTGAAATGGACAAATGCACAGCGACTTATCTTGCCATCGGCGCTCGTCTTCGAAACAAAATCGACACTTTTCACGATACCATATCCATGCACTGTAAAAGCTTGAGCAATGTGCTCATGCTTGATGTTGGGAAACACGTGGGGAATAAAAACGCTATAAAACATTCTTGAAGAACTACCTGAATACACAATGCATATCCTATTTTCCTAAAAAAGTATTTCAATTTTTTTTTGAAAGCAAAAATCAAAAAAAAATGAAAAATTCAAAAATTTAATTTTAGAGCCGTTTTCGACTCGCCAAGTATCCCGCTGCTGTGGTCCCTATTTTTCCATAACCTGTATGTGGTTGGTAAATATAGTTGTGGTTATAAGTATAACACAATGTATTCGAACAGTTATTCAACGGAAAAATGGTAGGTGGAACTAAAAAAGACTTGTTGGTATTATAAAAATACGTTGCGCGACTTACGGGAGTAAATGGTGAAAAAGAACCGGGCATATAGTATGAATAAATATTTAAATATTAGCCCACACAATATTTTCTACCTATAAAAGTTTTTACTTACCACAGCCACATCCGGCCCCGTTTGGCGCAGTATTTACACGAATATTTTGGAACATTGCATTCAAGCCGATAACACCATTTCGAGAAACCATTGGTTTTGAAGTTGAAGTTGGAATATTTGATACCATTATTGGTGCTCTGCGAAAAGATGATTGCGCTCCATCTGTACCAACCTGCATTTGCATTCTCTGAAAAGGCATTCTATTATATATAAGGATGAGAATTATTTTTTATATTATAGATTATAAATGATTCTAAATATAACTTTTTATTAATTGCATATATTAAGTATATGCAAATAAAAATATTTACTATGGTAAAAAATGAAACTGATATTATTGATGAATGGGTATTTTATCATGGATCCCTTTTTGACTATAAAAATATATATATTATTGATAATTATTCTGACGATGGTACTTATGAAAAATTACTAAGACTAAAATCTATCGGAATAAACTTATATAGAAAATCAGATTACAAAAAAAAAGGAGAATATATGACATGGTTTTATGAAAATTTTTGCAATCCAGATGATATTGCATATCCAATAGATATCGATGAATTTATTGTTTTTTTTGATAAGTATAGCAAACAAATTTCAATAGATAAAAAAACTATTATTAGTTATATAACTAATTTACCAGATGCAGAAATATACAAAACAAACTATATTAATGCAATGCCAAATCAATATTTTCCAGAAGGATTCAAAAATGCAGCATGTGAATGCGGTTTAGGAATATATGACAACAATTATAAAGAAAATGCAAAAAGTTTTATGCAAAAAAAATTATATTCTGGAAAAATAGATCATGGAAATCATATACCAACCAATAATTATTTTATGACTTCTTTATGTCTTGTACATTTTCATACTAGAAATTTGGAACAAATCAAAAAAAAAATTTATTGTAATGTTTCTGGATTGGGATATGATACAAATAATTTGGAACAATTAAAGAAGATTATAAAAAATAATCCATTATGCGACGGTGCTCATCATATTGTTAAATGGATAAACATTTTGGAAAATAATTTTACGTTGCCATTTTATACTTTTAAAAAAGAAGGCATAGATTTATCCCCTCTCAATAATTATATTAAAAAATTATATCCAAACCCTTAACAAAATTAGGTAATAAGTATCCAAGGATCAATAATAGTTTTTGGTGGTAATATAGGTTCAACAACAGGACAATTACATCCCGTTACAATATTTGTTTTCACTATCTTTCCACCTTTTACGTTTAATCGCGTTGAAATAGGCAAAACTCCATAACTAGGCGGTATTACACCACGTCGAACTGGTCCTTGCGCTTTTAATCGATTCATATATCGATAATAAGAATTATGTTTTACATCAACGCCATATCCTCCGGGAGAACCAGCGCCTGGCCTACATCTTGTAATGGTATGTTTCAAACTGCTACTGTGATAAGCACTCCCGCCTGCAACTAAAGGAGGCTGAAAACTGCGATTTCTACGATCACTCATTTGATTCCAATTCACATTGAACAGAGGTAATGGAGATTCATAACTAGCCAAAGCCGCCAAATCGGAAGTATATAATGATGCAGGAACACGAACCGTATTCCAAATCAATTTTTGGCGCTGGTATTGAGATGCTGGATCATTACCTGCTAAATTTGCATTGCAACCATAAGACTTGCATGGACCTCGGCATAGATTAATAGTTGGTGTTTGTGTTGTCATTACTATTCTTATACTCTACAAATATTAAAGGATAAAAAGTTTATATATCACTAAATATTCTATATTTATATTTCACATAAGAATAGTAATGTATAAAATGACATTCTTAATTTGTTATTTCCTTGCTTAAATAAGGATCCCAAACAAATACTATGTTGTTTTCAGGTAAATCTCTTGTTTCCATTTCTCTACTGTAAATTCGCGCACTACTTAATAATATTATTTGTAATACGTCATTCAACCATTTATGTAATGGATTTGTATCGCAATCGAATTCAGATTCTCTTATTTTTGTTTTTATCGTTGAAAACAAGTCTTTCACTGTGGTTGTCTCATCAATATGCATTATATCTAATTCGAGTAATCTCTGTATTATATCGTCTGCTTCTTCTTGCTTCATGATGCCTCGAAAATAAGTTAATACCGGTCGTTCAATTATTTGCATGTTATGTGCATATTCCTCTTCGAAATACGGTGATTTATATCCTTTACTATTATACCATGTTTGTCCTGTTGCCAATATTGTGAAAAATCTTAATGGTATTTTACAGGATAATGGGTCTTTACCCCATATAGTTGATCCATCATGTAAATATATATTATTGTACTCATTTTGTTCTGCAAAATGTTCTATTAATTCAAGTATTTGTGTTCCAGTATATTCTCCACATTTGTTTAATTCTCGTATTGTAATGTCTTTTACATCGCGTTCTTCGTTATAATGTATTTCAATAGAACAACATGCTGTATCAGGGTCGTCTTTATATATTGTTATCATTGTTTTTGTTGGCTTATTAGTTTCAAAATGCACTTCTTCATAAATAAAACCGGTTGCTTCTTTGGGATAATATTCTGTCATAAATGGAATAAATTGTTCAGCAAACATCATTGATTGTGACCCTTCTTCCTCTCTTGATAATAGTTCAGAGACTGCTTTGACCGAAGGTACTCCTTTAACCGAAGGTACTTTTTTAACCGAAGGTACTTTTTTAACCGAAGGTAATCCTTCATTACATGGATCACCGCCGCAATTTTGATTTTTATTTTTCCTTGTTTTCCTTGTTTTTTTTATTTTCCTCGTTTTCTTTATTTTCCTTGTTTTCTTTATTTTCTTTATTTTCCTTGTTTTCTTTATTTTTACGTGTTTTTTCAATGACTTTCTTGTCCGCATATACTATTTTATTATATTATTTATAACAAATCGTATTTATAAATAAGAAAGTTAGAATAAAAATTGATTTTATAAAATACACAAACAAAGATGATTAAAATGAATTCCAAAGATTGTTGCAACTACTGTGGGAAAGGTTATACGAGAAAAACATCGCTTCAACGACACGTTTTACTGTGTGAAATAGTTCATAAAACAAAGAGAGAAAAAATATGTGATCAAGAAGAAACCACTGATATTCCGAGTCGCCAACAATTATACCAAATTATTCAGGAACTTGCCATCAAATATCATACACAGCAACAACAAATAGAAGAGATGCAAAAATGGATTCAAATCAAGAAAAGGAAAATGAATCTCATAGAATGGTTGGAAACAAACCATCCGCAATCATTGCCTTTTCAAATATGGATGAAGACAATTCAAGTTCAAGAAAAACACATAGATCTTTTAATGGCTGAAACTATCGTTCAAACGATAACCTGCATTCTTCGTGATAATTTACAACCTGAAAAGGGCAAACCCTTTGCTGCCTTTTCACAAAAAGCAAATACAATATATATATTTGATGAATCTCAACAATGGCAGACTTTCTTTTCTGAAAACTATCTACTTCTTATTAAACAAATACATTCACGTATCTTGAGAGAATTGTGTGAATGGCGTAATAAACACTTAAAAGAAATTGCTGAAAATGAAAAAATAAGCGAAATATACAATAAAACAGTCATGAAATTAATGGGACTAAATTTTAATCAAGACTCGACCGCTTTGAGTAAAATTCGCACAAACTTGTATCAATATGTAAAGATTGAAATAAAACAAACAGTTGAATTAGACTTTTCATGAAGAAATGATATAAGGTTCTGGATATTTCACAATGTTTATTGTATCATTTTCATCTTTCAAAGAAATTTCGCGTGTATCAGCCAAAAGAACGCGCATTGCATTTGCAAATTGTTGCTTTAAATTTTCCATTAAAACAGTAGCTTCTTCATCATTCTCAAATTTTTTCCAATCAGCTGTCAATGTATTTTCTATTTCATATCCAATAACATATCGATCTGTCCCAATTTTACGCGCAACGATTCTCGTCTCGGAGTATTTAAAATACCCATTTAAATAGCTTAAATCGGTTTCAATATCATCACTTGTAATGAGTCTCCCCATAAAGCGAATCGCCTCCTCAAATGCTACAGCGTAACCAAAATAGATAGGCATGATTCTTTGTTTTTATAAAAATCATGCAACCTTAATAAGCTTTCAATTTTTTTATAAAGCAAATTCAAATTTCTCCATAAATGTGGCCGGAGTATATAATGGAACTCCAAGTTTTCGAGCCTCTTCTGCTTTTCCTGTGTCTTCATCCAAAGAAGGTGCAATAACAGCAAATGTTTTTTTGCTGACAGAAGATCCAAGAGAAGCGCCGACTAATTTAAGAGCAGCCATCAATGCTTTATCGCGTGTTCCAGTTAAAACAATCGATTTCTTGTACAAGGGATGACCCGTATCGATTGCTGTCGCGACAACAGTCGATCCAAGTTTGTCCTGCAATCCACATTCTGCTAAAAATTGGGTAAATATCGGAATACGCTCTACAAATGATTCCGCTGTCTTTTTTGCCATTCCTTTGATTGCTGCAAGTTTTGTAATCTTTGCTTCATCTGAATCGGTACTTGTTAGAATATCAGGATAATCTGCCAAAATCAACTCTAGTTTTTTGTCGGAAAATCCTCGGCCGAATAAATTGGATGCCGACATCAACAACCCTAACGGAGCAGCCGCAATTTTCTCTTGGATTCCTGAATGAATCTTTGTTGCTAACTTCTCCTTGAATCCTTCTACCGTTTTAAAGTCAGCAACCGTCATAGTAAGGATTTTGGGTATAGTATCAAAACCGGCTGCAATAATACGCGCTATATTACCACTGCTTAAACCTTCCACTCCAATTCCTCGGAAGAAACCCGTTATATTTTTTTCTCTTACCGTTTCATTGGATCCTGCATCTTCTAACATGACATCGACATGTGTTGCATTCCATTGATATGGAACATTGGGCATCATAGGCTCTTCCGCGCTTACGGTAACGCCACGAATATGCGGAATCACATCTCCACTGCGAATAATTTGTATTAACGCACCAACACCAATTTTATTTTCTTCAATAAAGGCAGCATTGAATCCAGTTGCATATTCAATAGTAACACCGCCCAAATGGATTGGCTCGATTTGAACGCGCGGTTTCAAATATCCATCTTTGCTCGGCGTCCAAATCACATTTACTACTTTCGCCTCTGCAATTTGATCCGATAATACCATTTTGAACGCAAAAGCGTAATCTGGATTACCTGCCAACTTTCTGGCATGTACTTTATCATCAATAACAATAACGCCATCAATTTCATAGACATAAGATGCGCGCCACTCGACAAGTAATTCAGATAACATTTCATTTGTCAGAATATCTGTAGTTTTATGCAATACTGTTTCAAATCCATCATCCTGCAGCATGAGCATTTGTCCCGATGGTTTTACTAATGGATCAATCACTTCATATGCTACAAAATGAACATCAGCAATTTTTTCTTTGTCTAAACCAATACGATTTACAATACCGGCGACAAGATTTCTTGGATTCGCAAATTTTGTCTTGTATTTTGATTGAAACACAGCTTTGGGTATAACAAATTCGCCTCTTACTACAATATCTTTTTTCTTAGGCAAGCGCAGATATGGAATCAAATGACTAATATCTTGACCTACTTTACCATTGCCTCTCGTATAAAGTTTTGGTATCGCGCCTTTGGTACTATACATGCCGCTGACGCCATCCAATTTACATGATAAAACATATGGACCCCCAAACTTTGCTTTCCATGCATTCAATGCTCCTGTATCTGGTTTAATCTTGTCCATAGAAGCCATCGTATAAGGCAATACGACTTTATTCTTTTCTACGACCGTTCCAACTTCCAGAAAATAAGGATGATCTGGATATTTTTTTTCGGCGTATTCCTTTACAATATCATACTCATTATCAGTCATAATAGGCGTTTTATTATGATGAAATGTTTTGTCGGCTTCTTCCACTATTGAAATCAATTGCTCTTCCGAAAGTGCATCTAGAACCGGGATTCCATGCTTTTTAAATGCTGCAATATATTCTAATGCGGATGTGTCAATCTTCGATTCAGTCAATTGTTCAGCAAGATTTCCAGTTGTTACAAGCTTCAATTTGGGTTTTTTTATAATAACTGCCTTTTTTCCTTTTTTCAAACTCGTGGATTTGTTTGTTTTTTCTACTTTTATTTCTTCAACAAATGCTTTTGCTTCTTTTTCTTCTACTTCTACTTCTACTTCTACTTCTTTTAGACCTTTTTTGAAAGAAGCAACAGATAATCCATTTACTCGCTCTACTGGGTCTTTGTATTCCATTCCTAGAAAATCAAATATATCTTTTTCTGAAGCAAATACTGCATCGACCTTGTCAGCCTTCTTTTTACCTTCCATTTTATATAATCCATGTTCATTTAAAGAATATCCCATCGACAATGCTTTTCCACGCATTACCGTATTAAAAATTTTACTTCCTGTAAAATACAGTACTGCAAATGGGTATTCTTCTTGATTTGTATATAAGAAATCCACGCGACGAGCGAAAGGCGCGCCAGGTAGCTGCGCAACAACGAGCGCTTTGCTGGAACCAAATGATAAAATACCATCAGGCAAAATAATTCCTAGTTTCTTCAATTCTTCCACAAATCTTTTAAAAACTTTAGGATCAGGTGATGTAATAATAACATCAATATCTCCTGACTCTATCGCTCCACGTCGATAACTTCCCACAATTTCAAAATGTGATCCCGGAACCTTTACTGTTTCAAATACAGTTTCAAATATTTTTTTATATTCATCTATTTCTGTACGAGGTATGCGCTTTAAAATATCTTCATAGTATTTTAATCCAACACGCTGAATATCATTTAATAAATCCTGTCTTTCACGCATTTGTTCTATACTTGTAATACCTGCTTCTACAAGCTCTTTTGCTTTTTTGGGACCCACACCATAAATCTCTCCAATAATAGTAATAGGATTATTTTTCTCTCTCTCTAATACACGCAAAGTTCCGGTTGAAACATATTCATTTAGTTTTTCCATAATTGTGCTTCCGATTCCAGGCATTCCTTTTAATTGCTCGGGAGAATGAATGTCGTCCATAATAGTCATCATTGTTTCTTGTGCTTTTTGATAGGCGCGTGCGCGAAAAGGTTCGCCTTGTTTCATCATAATGTTAGATAATTTGTCCATAAGATCAATAAACGACTCATTTAAACGTGTTGGCATTTTTTGCACTTGTACAGTATCTTCTTCTACTGTCTTTATATCTTTATCAATTTTTTCAGAAAAGTTATTAACAAGATTTTCGCCAAGATTTTCGCCAAGATTTTCGCCAAGAGTTTCGACAATCACTAATTTTGGTTTGGATCGTTTTTTCTTGGTATTGTTTCCTTCTTTTTTATCCTTCTCTCTTTTTTTCTCTGTTATTTTTTTCTCTTTTGCTTCTTTTTTTTCCGCTTCTTTTTTCTCTTTTGCTTCTTTTTTTTCCGCTTCTTTTTTCTCTTTTGCTTCTTTTTTCTCCGCTTCTTTTTTATCCTTCTCTCTTTTTTTCTCCGCTTCTTTTTTCTCTTTCGCTTCTTTTTTCTCCTTTTTCTCTTTTGGTTCTTTTTCTTTCTTTGTGCCACCTCTTTTTTTTCGACTATTATTCATTTTTTTTTTATGTTTCGTTGTAAAATATTTTCTATGTTTATACCTTCTTTTCAGTGTTCTTGCCATAGTATATAATTATATATTATATAATTTATATAATAATATTTTAATCTAACCTAGAGAGAGGCGGTTTTTTAACAAACCCCGATTTTTTCATAGGATGATCTCGCGAATACATAGTAAAAAGATGATTCGATGGTTTTACTGCAGGAGCTTCTACAAGGCCTGCATGATTTGTAAATAATAATTTAGTTGATTTTACAGGCGGTTTCTGCATTTTAACATAGTCTTCTCTCTTTAAAGTTATAGGATGAGGTCTTATAACAGGAGTTCTTACAGGAGGTGAAACAACGGATGGTTGGTGATAAATAGATGATTGAGTTTGTATATATTGCAATTCGCCATCTACTACTTTTAAATTCATTGATGCTAAAATATCGTCATAGGTTAAATCGCGCTTTTTAACAGTTTGCACATTAGCTAATAAATTACTTACTCCATTAGATCGTTGCAATTGTTTTATTTCTTCCATATAATTATATAATTATAATTTAATGGACTTCAATACTAAAGTACTTGTCAAAAATACTGGTTCGACAGAAACATTTATTGATAATAATGGTAAAACGGAACATATTAAAGCAAATTGGGACGTTGATTACAATGGAAAAGAAGTAATCATGAATGTAAAAATGGATGAAAATGGAAAACAAAAAGAAATGCACGCCAACTTAACCAATAATGATATTATGGAACTTTTAAAAATGCGAGCAGATCCAATGGCTTTAGATCGCCGCTTGAATAATGATTTTTTAAAATCAAAAATAACATTCAAATCCATTCCTAATGCAAAAAAAACCAATGCAAAAAAACCAAAAAAAACCAAAAAAACAAAAAGGCGTCATTAAACGATCTCATCTAGCAATGTTTTTTCATTGTCAGACAAACTTCTCTCGCGCTTAAATTTATTATATCGAATCGCCTTGTCTCTATCCATAGTTGTCTGATAGAAACGAGATGCATAAATTAATTTACATACTACACTGTCTTCATAAATACATTCAATATGTAAGTCTTTATTTTTTTTTATTTTTTTCAAAAAATAAGCACAATCAAATATTGATGCATCATCAAAATTAACAACAATAATGCAGTGATTTCTTTTCCTCTGGCCACCACCCTCCATCTCGTAAAGATAGTAATAGTGAAAGCAACCAGAGTCGATGGCAAAATCCGTTATCTCTTTCTTCAACTCAGAAAGATTAGGATGCTTTACCATGTCTATGGAAATGTCAATATTGTATCCCATTAGTATAACTAAATATTTTATAAATGATGTTAAAAAAATTAAAAAGCAATCAAAGTAAAATCATTATATGGTTAGATTTTATTTTTCAAAAAAAAAAAATGTTTGAATTACAAAATAAAACTAATATAATATACAAATATAATTATGGCATTTAGAAAATACGGTGGATTAAATTACGCTGCAACTAATAATATTATCAGAAATCATTATGCGAATAGCGATAATTTTTTTGTTAGTAATGTTGTAGGTCAATACAATTCAAAAATTGTATCAGAAAGTCATTATGATATGAGTGGAAATTCTTTGTTAAATGTGGAAGCAATCTATTTTATGGATGGGTCTTCACTTACGGGCGGGACAGAAAATGGAAATTTTACAGTCAATGGTAATTTAACTGTAACAGGAACAAGTACTTTAAGAGGAACAGTTACAACTAGCGCGGATGCTACTATTGGCGCCGACTTAACAGTACAAGGAACAAGTATATTACAAGATTTGGTTACAATTGGAAGTGATTCAACCTCTACAAATTTACTTGTAACCGGAGCTAGTAATTTATCAGGAAATGTAAAAGTTGGTGGCAATTTAAAAGTTGATGGCACAAACTCAATAGTAGATCTTGGTTCAGGTCCAGCTTATGCTCCGACACCGAAAGACACAAATTCTAACGAAATAGCTACAACTAGTTTTCTTACAACCAATTATGCACCATTAAACAGCCCATCTTTTAGTGGAGCCCCAACAGCTCCAACTCCCTCATCTAGAACAAGTAATACTCAAATAGCCACAACTGAATTTGTACAATCAGCTGTTACTACTGCTACCTCGGGTTGGAAATTTATAAAATATACACAAGCAACACTTAAAGACCAACGAACAGAAAATTTTGATACTGGTTACAGTTCATCAAAATGTACCGTAATAATTGCTGGATGGGTTTATAATATGAAAAATTATAAAGATGCAGGTACGTATCAAGTGGGTGTTAATACATATATAAGTGAAACAACAGGAACCTGGTGGGTAAGCGCGGAAACATATAATACAACAAATTCACAAACTGCTGTATGGGATCAAATAAATTGTTTAGTAATTCCATATGCATCAGAGATAATTTTACTATGATAAAGAATTATAAAATAAAGTTAAAATACTAAATAAATAAGATATAATTAATACAAATGAAAGAAATTCCGATCTTTATCGAGAGAAAAATAGTAAATAATACAGAGTTAAAAATTCCAAGAAATCTGATTCAAACTTATAAACATAACATACTTCATGATGCTATTTACGAAAATATTGAAAAAATATTAGAAATTAATAGCGATTACAACTACTACCTCATAACAGATGAAATTGGCGTCAATTTAATTAAACAATACTTTGATCAACACACATTAGATGCTTATAATAGACTAAATTTGGGTGCAGCAAAAGGCGATTTTTTACGATATGTAGCCATGTATGTGTATGGCGGCATTTACTTGGATTTAGATAGTAATATAAATACTCATTTGAGCTCTTTTATTGACCCAATAATAGAACATTTATTTTTTTTAGACGGTAATATCAATTTACAACAATGGTGTTTTGCTTCTGCGCCTAAAAACCCTATTATATTAAAAATTATTGAAGAAATGATCAGACGTATCAATAATAATGAAGAAAATATTTTTTTAGCGACTGGACCAACACTATTCACAGATGTTGTTTATAATTTGATTGAAAATTCTCAACAATACAATACAACACTTCATATACCATGGTCTGATCGATTCAAGACATTTATGTCCAATACCAGATTCAATAATGGTCTTATCTTATTTGAATCCGACGAAACCTTGGATTTTTACAATAAATTTCATCGCATAACAGAAGGCTATAATTATGATATGTTGTACAACAACGACAGATATATACCTACATGGAATTGTCCAACACCCAATTTTTATAAATTATAAAATTGAACATTCAAAATTAAATATATTATTCTTTAACATACTTAAAGAATAATGGCTACTCCAATTTTATCTACTATCAATGCTCATCATCGCGATCAGCATCTCGTCTTTGATGAACCGGCGCATCGATATTCCATTACAACGGATCCAGACTCGAAATATACATCTGTAACTACGTGGAATCATAGTCATTTTCCGCATTTCAATGCAGACAACGTCATCAAAAAAATGATGGCAGGGCAAAATTGGAATCCTGAAAATAAATATTGGGGACTAACAGCGAAACAAATAAAAGACCAGTGGGCAAACAATGGAGCTGCTGTCAGCGGAGCAGGCACAGATCTCCATTTTGATATTGAATGTTTTATGAACCAAGATTTACCTGATACTGTTAGTTATACACATTATCAACTTTTGGAACATCATCCTGGAAATGCAAATACTAGCGAGGAATGGACCTACTTTTTGAAGTTTGTACAAGCATTCCCAGATTTCAAACCATATCGCACAGAATGGATGATCTACGATAAGGAACTCAAACTTGCAGGCTCAATTGATATGGTGTATGAAAATCCAGATGGTACTCTCAGTATTTATGATTGGAAACGATCAAAAGAAATTTCAAAAACGAATAATTTTATGGAGTTTGCGACTACTTCGTGCGTGGAACATTTACCAAATACGAATTATTGGCATTATAGTTTGCAACTGAACACATATAAGGCGATTTTAGAAAGACGATATGGAAAGACCGTTACTGATTTATATCTTGTGCGACTGCATCCAGACAATCCTAGAAAAACATTTGATCTTATTAAATGTGCTGATTTGTCACAGGAAATTGCAGATTTGTTTGAGTTAAGAGAAGAACAACTACAAACTCAAACTATATAAAAAATCGTATGAAAAACAAATGACTTAAACCTTATGCGCAATATAAATATAATTCTAATGTTTTACGATTCACTATTTACAAAAGTAAATCTGCAATATTTTTGTTATAGCCTATTTGGACTTTTTTTATATCAATCTTTTGCAGCATCCTACTATTTTTATGCAAGACATATACATTTTGAAAAACGACGCCAAAAGCTGATCGAATTGCAACAAATAGATAGAAAAGAAGAACAAATAGATAGAAAAGAAGAACAAATAAAACTAGAAGAAGAACAAATAAAAGAGAAAAGGTACGAAGATAAATATTTGGATCAATATGAAAAGATGAAATCGACAGTTCTCTCGGAAGAACGATTAGAAACTCTGAAAAAAACAATCTTGTTTGAAAATACACCACTTGGAAATCTCATTATATTTTACGATCATTTGAGAGAATCCTTTACATACTATTCTGATAATACGATTCCATATCGATTTTTAGAAATAGCTAGCAGACATTACGTAGTTCAAAATAATTGTAAATCCATTCATATACATATGCCGACCGAACTATCGGAAGCAGAGAAAAAAATGCAAGAAAAGAAAGATAAAATACAAGAAGAAGAAAAAGAGAAAAAAGAGAGATTAGAAGAAGAAAAAAAGGAAGGAATAAAAGATACAGATACACAAAAAAAGAGTGTTTTTGCCAAGTTGAAAAATTATAATACAGGTCCTACGAAAGCACCCAATACGAAAACATCAAAATCTGGAACCAATGGAAGAGGACCACCACAAACCAATATAAAAGTATCAGATGAAACAGATATTATTGTAAAAGAAAGGGCAAATCGATATTCGTATGAAGGAAAATTAGCAAATTTTAGTTTTTTGCAAAAAGTAGAAAAGAAACTTATAAACAATCGTTACGAAATTAGTTTTTCAGATTTTTTAAAGATGCAACAGACTTCTCATTAAGGTAAAACATAAAAAAATTAAAGTATAAAATAAAGTATTAATTTTATAATCTGAATATAATATAATTAATAAACATGGCAAATTTTTTACCACAAAAAGAAATGAAACAATTTCAATTAAGTGGTGATGTACCTTCTTTGAGTCAAGTTCATCAAATGTACGGTCAAGCATCGCAATTAAAAGGTCAAGCATCGCAGTTACAAAATCAAGCAACACAGCAATATAACCAAGCAAAACAATCTGTTACTGATTTGCAAGAGCAAATCCAAAGAAAAACATCACAATTACAAGGCCAAGCAACAGATAATTATAATCAAGCAATAAAATCAGCTACTAATTTTCAAGGGCATTTACAGGGTCAAACAAGACAGATATATAACCAAGCAACACAATCATTAAAAGATGCAAAATTAAAAACTGAATTTTCCACATTGATTGGAAATTTAGCGGAAAAAGGAGAGGATAAAGCTATTCATCTTTTGGGAAATACTTTAGGTGTAAGCGTCGAAGGGAAAACGCCCGATCAATTAATAGATGATTTGAATGCAGCAGTAGAAAATCCAGAAACACAACAAAAAGTATTAGAATTTACAGATAATTTAATAAAAATTAGTAAAAAACCATTGGAAGAAGCATCAACAGAAGCAGCGGTGCTATTTGGTAATACTGTGGATGAAGAAGGAAAACAAGCAGTTAAAGTTATATGGGATTTGGCAGGAGCTATACCTGTTGTTGGAGAGGGAGTTGAATTGTTTAAAACTGGCAAAGATATTATCGATACAGGAATAAATCTTGTACAGTCCGGCGAATCTGCAATAAAAATTGCAAATGAACCAGTTGAAAAAGTAGAACAAGAAATAAATGATGCCGCAGCTGCACAAGTTGCACAAGAGCTAACAACAACATCAAATACCCCTATTTTATCACAAAATAGATTAAGAGGTGGAGCGCCTACTGAAAAACAATACAATCAATACAAAAAATTACAACTTAATGCAGCAAATCGTCTATCACAATCATTTCAAGGATTTTATGGCACGCGAAAACGAAGAAAGGGTTCCAGGAAGCGCGGTCCAAAAATTCATGTGAAAACGCGAACACGACGCACTAAACGCGCAAAGTACTAGCGCTAACGTTTAGAAAGCCACTCCAAATATCCAATACTTTTTAGAATATTAAAAGAGGTACCCAGATGATCTTTCGCAATTACATACGCGATCTTTTCTTTTTCATTCATCGATGCCAAGTATTCTTCAACTAATGCTTCAACTGGTTTTTCTTCAACGTCTTTTGCTTCTGCTTCTGATTGCATAATAGATATATTATATAAAAGATATCTATTATCTATTTAACTTTCAATTTTTAGTATAAGTAATAAAAAATAAGATCGTTTTGTTATTCATTTTAACAGGGCTTTCATTCATCATATTGGTTAAACTCGTGTCAATTGTATAACCATTGGTCAATAAAAAACTTGTTAAATCTCCCATTTGATCAGGACGCATAAGGTTGAATCTATCAAAAGACAGCAACGCTAAAAGACACCTTCCGCCTTCATTGCATTGAAAATGGGATAATCGACGCCTTCTTACTTGAACTACATACTTTCCCAAAGGTCCTTGCGGAGGCAAATTGATCGATATGATATTGCGATAATTTTCAGAACAAGTATCCAAAAAGGGTTCCACAGTTAATAAATATGTATTTTTCATTTTTATACTACATATTATACTACATAATAAAAAAAATTGAAACACTTATGATAATAAAAAAGAATTACAATAACAAACCACATACACTACCATAATGGTTCTTACTATTCCAACGAATATTTACCGATACAAGTTTTCCAATGAGTTTATGGAAAAAATGTACCAATTCTCAAAAATTCATCAATATGATGATCGTCAAGGATTCAAGGAGGCTTGGGAACAATGGGTTGAAAATAATATTGATGATATCAATATCGAAATAAGACAACTTGAAAACTCGGGTTACCGCGGCGATGTACTAGACAAAATGTTCAAAAGTGCGCGATATTATTTTAGAAAAAAAGGAACTGAAAAAAAGGCACCCAAGGAGCGCAGAACCTATGTTTCTTGCCACAAAGACACCCTAGATGCTATGGACAATCATATTTTCTTGGGTTTAAAAACCGATACAGAATACAAACCTGCAAATGGATTTCAGACATTTTGCTCTGATCATATTACCATATTAAGAAACGAAATTCAACATCTCTTTCAAGCAAAGATGGAAGATTCTGTCGAAATACAAGATAAACTGAAAAAGACATATAAGAATCGATATTTTATGATGATTAGTAAATAATCATAAAAATTAAAATAATCAAAACTTAATACTATGCTGGTAACGACTCTTCCTCATCAATTGCAAACTCAAACTCAAAAACGCAATTCTTTTTTTCCGAAAACTATCCAAAGCCTAATTCGTCGTACTAGTCTTTCTCTCAATAACATTGCTTTATCAAATTATATTATACAAATAATTCCGCATTACCATAATTATTTTTTACCAATAGAATCTCATAAAAATGTAACATTTGACAATAATAAAACCGAATTCATTCTTATTACAAGAAAACAACTCCATCCCACAAGTTCATCCTATTCTGTAGATTCAAATACAAACAACGAGAGAAAAGCCATGCACTCCTATTTCAACTCTCTTAAAACCCTATTAGAAATCTGTAGTATCATGCAACAATACAAATTCATTCATTTAAACATACAAAAGAACACCATTCATTATATCCATGACATACCTTATATTCACGATTTCTCTCGAAGTTTCTTATTTAAAAGTCTAACAGGAGAGAGAAAAGCCGTGTTGTTTCAAAGTTATAACCCCGCCTATATCCACCTCCCCCCCAGTTATCATATACTATGTTATATAACTCAAAACGGCTTAAAGAGCCCCGGCCAAGGAACCATCGATTATATATTGCAAGAGTATATAAATCATGCAATACAACAGGGCATAGCATTCTCTGAGAAAGACTCCTTTCAGTTTCGCGAATCTTGGACTTATTATTTATCAAACAATCAGCAAATAGTTGAAGATTGTACAAGTTGGGATGCCTATAGCGTTTTACTTTTGTATATTCAACAGATTCCTGTTACCAAACAGTATCTTTCTTATCTTGAAAAAATTCGTAACTTTTTAATCCATGTAGTTTTATGCTATCCTTCTTATTCTTTGCACGATATTAGAATATTACTTAATACACTTATTTTTTAGATTTATTTTTTAGATCGCTTTGTTTTTCTCTTGCTACTCTTTCTTCGTTTCGAAGATCGCTTTTTCGTTTTTCTGCCACCTTTTTTACTCTTTCTTTTGCCGCCTTTTTCAGGTCCTTCTTCTTTTTCTTTCATTTCTTCTTCTTTCTCTTCAGATGTTTCTTTTTCCTCAGATGAATCTTCCTTGTCTTCCTTTTTTGATTTTTTCGACTTTTTTGTTTTCTTCGATTTCTTTTCTCCATCAGAAGGCGTGGCCGTATATGTTTTTTTTGCAGCTATAAAGATTTCTGTATTTTTACCTTCTTTTTTTAATTTTTGCCCTTCTGGACTCTTTCGAAATTTGGCAAGATGATCAAGCCACGGGTTTCCCATTCTTCTATATATTATCAAAAGAAAAACTTATTTATTCTAAATAAAATTGAACTGCTAGAATAGTTTCTTATTTGAAGAAACAACTTTCATGACATCATTTCAATTGACAAGATATTTATATATCAAAGATGAGGTTAAACTCTCCATTTTGATTAGTTTGTTGAAAAAAAACCACCAAGCCCTCTTTTGGGCTTACGAATTTTATTATTCTGGATTCAAAACAGAATTGTGGGAATTTTTATGGATGATTTATTTCCAATTTTATGCAACGTTAAACCCAGGGTTTTATTCTTTTATCAAAAAGAAACATGATTTATGGAAACAAGAAGAGGATGATGCGCTTATAGCTCACATTATCAATAATTTTCATATCCGTCCATGGAATCCAGATGTTTTCTTGCTAAAGCAAAATTTAAAGAATAAAGTAGATCACTTACATTTAGATGTAGCCACGCTTTTGCATACTCACAATTATACAGGAATTGCATATTATATAGAAAATTGTACATTTACTGCACAAGATGCTGACGCGACGATTCAGTACTTTTTAAAACAAAATATTGCTGATAATCGCATGAATACGTGGAAAAATAAAAAAAAGATCCAGGCTAAATGTAAAGATGAATTGTTATCTGATATCATCCACTTTTATTCAGTTGTAGCAAATCTTACAATGGGTAAAAATTTATATTTAACAACAAGCAATGAAGATCTAACACAATATAAAACAATGTATTCTTGTTACGATACAAATTTCTATGCTTATAAAATTCTACCTCTTGTCACAAAATATGCGATCGACTCGGAAAAAATGTTAGGACTCTTTACATTATCTCGCGATACATATCAAGATTTACAAAAAATATACCATTATCATTGGTTATATTATGCTCGAAATACACCTATTTGGGAAAAACGAATTCAAGAATTTGAAGGCAAACCAAATGATGAAAAAAAAGATATCGATTTTGAGGATGAAGAAATCGAAGAGGAATTCTACGAACATTTTAATTATGAACCAGATGAGCAAAAATTAGAAGTGCAACAAAGAAATATCGGCGCAATTTCTACAACGGCAAACTGGCAGACCATATTTGAATCTTTTCCAAAAGGTTTATTATTTGATAATGCATTAATTAATACACAAATTATAAAGTTGATTTTAGAATAAAATAAAAATATATTATATATATTTATATTTAATGGATTTGTGTTTAGTAATAAATACATGTAAATCATATTATTCCAATATAGATGGACTTATAAAACAACTAGAAAAACTTAATTCTTATTTTCCAAAAGAAAATATACTAATTGTGTCAGGCCAAGAAGATACAACTTCTTCATCATATGAAAGTAGAATAAAAGTTGAAAAAGTAGAATATACAGGATTACATTTAACCTCGGCCATATATATATGTGAAAACTATCATAAACATAGTAATATAAACTATTGGTTATTATTACCAGATACAATAATTTTTGGAGATAATTTTTTTAATAAAGTCATTCATTACTACAATCATTATTTACACGGTAATGAAATTTATAGTCTTCCATTAATAAACCCAAATATAAGACCAACGATGGATATGGGTTTCGTTCATACTAAACACATTCTTAACATGACAAATTATTTAAATCAAATAAAAACATATACAATTAATAGAGATCATCTTATAAATATTAAAACTAAATTAATTTCCAATGAAGATACTATTCTTGGCTTATTGCCACGAGTATATGAAAGTTCTACAAAATTTGAATATGTAACAAATAATATAGCTCCAACAAATTTTATAACTAATCACAGAGATGAACTTATTGAAACCGTTATTGATGATGGGAAAAAAAATCAAGTCTATTTTGTAAATTTAGATTTATATAAAATTCAAAGAAATTTTAATGGTCCTTCAGCCCCAATTATACTAGAATTATAAGAAATATAATTAAAATTGAAAATTTTATTATTATTTACAAACTATATCGCAATGTCTTATAAATCAGAGATCAAGTCTATTCAAGGATTAAACATTACATTTTACATAGGGAAATGTGCAGCAGGAAATTTTGATATTATTGATCTTGCGGAAGAGAATGATATTTGGTTCCATATAAATAATGAATCATCTGCTCACGTGATAGCAAGTATTCCTGAACAATTAGATAAAAAAAAAATAAAATATATTATTAAACAAGGAGCTATTCTATGCAAACAACATTCTCGGTTCAAAACATCAAAGAAATCAATATCTATTGTTTTTACAAAAGTAAAACATATAACAAAAACAACCATTCCGGGAACAGTCATTATTACAGAGGAAAAAATTGTACATGTATAAATAAAAAATAAAATAAAAAATAAAATAAAAAATAAAATTGAAATAAAATAATAATATAAAAGAGATATATAACTATATACGAAAATGGTAAGAAATACCCATGGTGGCAGCGGACACAAGAGTCAAGCGCGCAAAAATACAACGAATCCAAAACAATACTCATCAAAATTGCGATTGCGAAATATAGAAGATGATGAGGTGTATGCACAAGTTTTAAAAATCTTAGGGGGCGGTATGTGTTCTGTACTATGCGATGATAATGTTGAACGATTGTGTGTTATTCGAGGAAAATTTCGCGGGCGAGGAAAAAGAGATAATACATTATATGGAAATTGTTGGGTTCTTGTTGCACTTAGAACATGGGCCGCATCTTCAAATAAAGGAAAAGAACAGTGTGATTTACTAGAAATTTATAGCGAATCAGATAAAAATAAACTACAGGTAAGTGAAACTTCTATCAATTGGACTACATTTATTATGAATGATCGAAAAAATACAACGGCGCATACAGAGACAAAAAATACATTTGAATTTTCAGATGAACAAATGGATGAATACAAGGAACTTGTTGTTGGTGGCACACAAAGAATAACCATGACAACGCAGGAAGAAGGAGAAGACGATGTAAATGTAGATGATATTTAATAAAAAAATAATTCATATAAATTCACATTAATTTTATACTTTATCTTTTATTTTTTCTTTACATAATTATGTAAGGAAAAATGATTGCAGTCTCCTGTAAAAATATATTGATTTGGTTAGGTTGTCTATATGATAGAGGGGTTAGGGGATACAAAACGATGAGTTGCTGTAAGGAGACAAATAATAGTATTGCAATACCTTTATATTCATTAAAAAATAAGTATAATAAACTTAAAGATTATAATAAGATTATAATAAAAATGAATATATTTAAGATAAAAAATGAACCCAAGCAAAGCCAATTTAAAAAGAAAGAAATAAAAATAGATACATCTGATTCATCACTTTTTCCTGAATTATCCTCCTATAAAAATATAGAAAATCAAAATCAAAATCAAAATCAAATTTGCTTGGACTTTTTATCAGCATCGAATACGGTAAGTGAAAATAAGTCAGAAGAAGAGGAAGAGAAAATCATTTTAAAACCAGGATGGGTTTTATTAACAAAAAATAAAACAGATAACACAACGCAATGGAAAGTTTCGCCAGAGATTGAAGAATTTAAACTACAAATAGAAATAAATGAAAAAAAGGAAGCAATTTCAGACATGATTTCTACGTGGCAAAAATTTAAGAGAGAGTATGAAGAAATATACGGTGAAGAAGCATATATATACAATTATACGAAGAATAGTTTATCAGACGAGTACGATGAATACGAATATGAATAAGTTTAAACGTGTTAGAATAAATGTTATAAATTTATATGACAACGGACACAACCAAAAAATTAGATACAAACTGGATTGAAGAATTTGAAAAAATTGACAATCCCTATGAAATATTTTACAAAGAGGATGTTAGTTTTGTCTCTGTGCGATATATATATATTGATTCTAGTAACGAAATACAAAGTATAAAAGAAGAAGTCGTATTTTTAAAATCGCCCAATATATTATCTCGAGATGAATTAATAGGAATACTTAAACATCGCAGTTTTTTGAATACAACTCGCTATACTGTAATGTCAATTCTTAAATACAATATACACTTAGAGTCAAAAGATGTCCAATATTTTCTAGCAGCTGATCGCCCTATTTCTTATTTGTCTTTGATAAAGCATATCGATTCAATCCATTTTGAAAAAACAATTACTATGTTTCAAGATATGAATGAAATTATTATTATTTTCAATGAAAAAAGTGCATCTATAAATCAAAATCAAACCAAGCGGATTCTTTATTCAACCCACAAAAAAACATTACGAAAAATGACTTAAAGAAATTTACAAATATTATTACAAGATAATGGCAGCACTCGTAGAAGCTCTTGATACTCCGAAACAATATGGCGAAAATGGTCACTTGGAACATGGTTGGTCTTCAAATGTGAAAGAAGAATTACTTCAATTGAGTTTTCAATGTATTAGAACGAATGAATCTACTATTCAGAATCTTTCAAATCAATTGAATTCTATACTTGAGAAGATAATTCATCAACACAAAATGAAGCAACTTACATTTGGTGAATATCAAGAGCTTATGATTACAGCATATAAAATGATTGGCCATACAAGAGATATTATTGATGGAAAAGGAGAATACACGTTATCTTATATGCAAATTGTAGTATGGTATAAATTTTTTCCTGAATTGGCAAAGTTTGCATTGCAATGTTTTGTTCATCTCGATGTCGGGTTGCATCCTTATGGATCGTGGAAAGACATTAAATATTTTTGCAATTATTGCGTGCAAAATGGTCTTACAACAACGCATCCGCTGATTCAATATGCATTGGAATTAGTTAGTAATGAAATGAAAAAGAATGCGATAAGTCAAAGTCTTATTGCAAAGTGGATTCCTAGAGAAAAATCCACAAAATTTGGCTGGATATTCAGCGAACTTGCACAACTCCATTTTTCCCATTATTTGGAGAGTGCGAAGGATGCGGAGAAGAAGAATCGTGCAATTCTCAAGGCAAAAACAAAGTATCGAAAACTCGTTGCAAAGGCAAATATTGATTTAGATACAGTTCAAATCAAACAATGCGATAAACGCTGGGCGCAAATTGATCACACAAAAACAACATCAATTACTTTGGCAAAGCAAAAGAAAGCATTTCTAAATTTGACCAAAAAGGGCGAACAAAGAAGCGCAGAGGAAGACAGAATTCAGTGTGCAAAACATTTTTCAAAAATGATTGAAGAAGCAACGAGCAAAGACTCGACAAAAAATATCAAAGGCAAGCGTGTTGGTCTAAATAATTTTACAAAAGAAGCCATACAATTGCTAGACTCTGAATCTAAATCACAAATAGAAATTGATTTACTCAATTCACAGTGGCGAGACAATGCATCACAAACACAAACTCTTGGGGCTATGATTGCCATGGTTGATGTAAGCGGGTCCATGATGATTAATTGTAAGAGCGAACCATTTTATACTGCGATTGCACTTGGATGTCGTATTGCAGAAAAATCCGCCTTAGGCAGACGTGTTTTAACTTTTACAGAGAAACCGACTTGGCATAATTTAGACATGTGTGATACATTTACAAGTATGGTTGAATCAATTCGACGTGCAGATGCTGGATATTCAACTAATTTTTACAAAGCTCTCAACTTGGTTTTAGATGCAATTGTAGAAAAGAAAATGACAGCAGAAGAAGTAAGTGAAATAACTTTGGTTATTTTATCAGACATGCAAATGAATGAAGGCGATAAAGATTATGATTCAACTGTATATAAAAACATTGAAAAAATGTATGCTGAAACAGGCGAAAAGATTTGCGGATCACCTTATAAGCCGCCTCATATTCTTTTCTGGAATTTATGTTCTACTAATGGATTTCCTTGTCTATCTAATCAAAAAAATGCGAGTATGATGTCAGGATTCAGTCCGGCTTTACTAAATAATTTTTGTGAAACAGGATTGGAAGGATTGCAAAATGTTACTCCATGGGTCTCACTAAGAGAGAGCATGAATCAACCGAGATATCAGTATTTAGAGGATAAAATTAAAGAAAGCTTAGAGTTTTCTTAAATACCTGCATCTTTGCAAACAAACAATGAGGGGATATTCGAATGCGGGCACCGTTTTCTTTGATTGCTTGAAAATGAAAGCGCCGATGCTCGCAGTCTTCTTTAGCATCTTTATTGATTAATTTTCCTGCAAACATACTATTTTTTTGTATATATTGTTTTGGAAGATAATCCAAACTGAATTCTCCATTGTAAGAACAATTCAAAAACTTTTTTGTGCGATAAATGGCAAATCCATTAAATGCCGAAAAACAGGATATTAATTTATCTTTTGCTGTATTATTAATAATATTTGTAATATAATTTATATATATTGCATGTCCATTTTGAAAATGATTATACCCTACAAAAAAAGGATCTTTTGAAAATGCCCAAATATCATAATAACTACCAGGATGGTTGAATGATAACGCATCCCAATCATTTCTTTGCAAATAATGAAACAAAACACGCGGTTTTATATTACCCGAACACACCTCGTCACAATCCATCATAATAAAATATTCATAATCACTATATTTTTCTTTGATCATATTCAAACACACGTTCCTTCCTTTGGCAATATTGTAAGTTCTGAAAGAAGATAAGGGTTCATGATTCACGTAATACTGAAAACGATCTGGATATAATGATTTATATATTTTTAATTTACTAAGAGTATTATCGTTAGAATGATCATAATAAAGAATAATCTGATATGTTTCAAATAATGCTCCTACTATTTCCATATTTAAGAATATTTTATCCAAGTATGTTCCACAATTTTTCACAGTTCCACAAATACAGCATTTCATTATTATATAGCGGGTATAAATAATAATAATTTTATTTGTATTATTTATATGAGTAAAGAAGTCCGTGTAGAAGAATTAAGTGTAGAAGAATTAAGTGTAGAAGAATTAAGTGTAGAAGAATTAAATGTAGAAGAATCAAGTATAGAAGAAGAAGAATTGATTAAAACAGAATTATATCTAGAAGAAAATCTAGAAGAAAATCTAGAAGAAAATCTTGAAGAAAATGTTGAGCTAGAATTAAGTGAATTACCACAAGAAGAAAATGTTAAACTAGAATATATTGAAATGCAAAAAAATGAACAAGTAGATGTAAAAAATTATAATATTCCTAAAAACATTTTTTTAACTCATAAATCAATTGCCTATATTAATTCAAAACCAGAATTAAGGAAAAGTGTTCATAGTTGGGCAAAATATAAAAAAAATTATAAGATATTTTATTACGATAATGCAATGTGCGATTCATTTATTAAAAAAAATTTTTCAGAGGATGTATATAGAGCATACCAACGTTTGCCGCTGGCTGTTATGAAAGCAGATTTGTGGAGATATTGTGTAATATACATGTATGGCGGCATCTATACAGATGCGGATGCAGAATGTATGGTACATCCAGATATTTTTACATCGCCAAAAACATTATTAGTTTGCGGACCAGAGAATGAAATTCACCTTTGTCAGTGGTGTTTTGCAGCACCCAAACATTCACCTATTATTAAATCAATTATTGATCTATCTGTCAAAAAAATCTTGACTATTCCAAAAATAATAGGCGAACATATTGTTCATGATTTAACAGGACCGGGTTGTTTTACAGAGGGTATTGAAAAATATCTGAGAGAAAATAATAAAAAAATATTTGATAATAAATTACAGTATAACAGATATAGAAGCAATGTCATGTGTGTTTTCGATAGAATCATGTTCAATAAAGTAATACAACATCATTATGCTGGTTGTAAGGACGATGGATGGTTACAGGAACGTGATAGAAAACTAATGTAATTTTTCTTTACTCATGTAAGTAAAGAAAAATATAGCAAATAATTATTTTACGCATAAATTTTTCTTTCATTCCACAAAACATCGTAATGACTATTTTTTTGATATTTTCTCATTTCATCATAGTAATTAGAGTACATTTTTAGTACAATAATATTATTGAATGTTATATATTTATTATCATGATTTTCATGTTTCATATCCAAATTATTTTTTACAAACTGTGAAAAAAACTGCCCTAATAAACGTGGTCCAGTTGGATGTAATTCCGTGTTACCATAGTATTTCATTTTAATATTACGAATAACTTGACGAATCGCTTTTGATAATATTGGATTTCCAGGTTTGCAAACCATCAATGCATTATATATACCATAGTTATCTTGATCCAAAACAAAATGTTCTTTTTCTGTCAAATGAATCAGACGAAATCCATTGTGCGGAATATATTTAATATCCATATAAATTCCACCTTCTTTATATAATACACAATATCTCCACAAATCTGCTTTATACGCACCAGGAATTAATCTATCAAATGCTTGCACAACAATCTCTGGAAAATTATTTTCAATATATTTTCTACAATCATTATCATCAAATAATTGATGCTCAAATGCTGGATTTGAAGATTTTACAAATTCGACTGCTTTTTTCATGTCAGGTGGTAGATCTTTTGTGTGCCATGTTTGAAATATCTTCAAAGGAATAATACTATTATATACATGTTTAATAGGATATTTTTGTTGCAATCTTTTTTCTAGATTAATTGTCTGTGAAAAAGTATTATTTTTTCGATTTACTTGTGTAGATCTTAACAAAAAATTCATAATAATATATAATTTTATTATATAAAGTTATATTTTACTTAAAATTATTTATTATTAAAATTGAAAAAAAAAAATATATTGTTATTATTTTAAGCTAAATGATTTCGATTCCTATTGTCACAACGCGATTTAATAATGATACTTGGAGAGAAAACTGTATATACAAAGAAAAACTCAATATACAAGGCTGTCTTTATTGCTCACCACAGCAGTTGTCATCAAAAATACACCCAAATTCTCCCATATTTGTTGTGGAAATGAATAATTCCACTAACCAAATTCAGGGGATTGGTTTCATTTCCAACAAAGTTCAATTTGATAAATACTACAAAGTTTATGAAATTGGCAATTATAATCGCTATACATATACGAGCAAATATCGCTTAGATCGTGCAGATCTCTTAGAGAAATCGCCCAATCTGGTAACTATATTTGATTATATTCTATTTAAAGAAAAAACACATTTAAAACGCGGTGGTGGTATGACAAAAATTCCAGAAAAACTATTGCGACATCAAAAATGTTGTGAAATAGATATTGTCAAAGAATTAAAAGCCTTATTTTATCAGCATTTTCGTTGAATAAAAATTTTATTGGTTAAGATATTAAAAACTAATTGTATATAATACAAGCACAAAGAAGAGATGTCAAATGTCGATTTAAATGTAGATAATTATACTCCATCTGAATTATTAGCCATTTTGGATTTGTCCGTACCGGATGTTGGATCTGTAAAAAAAAAATCTGATATTCTAATTCATCGATTTCAAGCAGAAAATAATCCGGATATGGTTGCTTTTTTTCAAAATATCGAAGATAAATTAACAAAATATGCACGTGATTTAGAAGACGCGGAAGGAGATGCGCCACCAGTAGAATATGAGCCAGCGAAAAAACAAACAAACAATTGGATCAACAATGAATATTTGCGGCAATCGGATCAAGTACAAAATGAAAAAATTACAGAAAGAAAACAGAAAATTGACGTATATAATAATACTCATGTCCCGATGAAAAGAGAACAGCTAGGCGTAAATAATACGTATTCTGTTGAAGTGGCGCAAGATACATTGAATCCGAATTTAAAAAATATTACAACGCGCATTATTAATATAGATAGTCAGTATAGACAATCCAATTCTATTAATAATTTATCTACCGATTTTACATTGGATTTGAGCGAATCCATTTTGAATGTCGTTTCTTTACGATTATACTCTTATCAAATTCCTTATACATGGTATTCTTTTGATGTACAATACAATAATACTTGTTTCTGGATTACATTTGTTGATCAAGATGGAAATTCTATAGAATTACCTATTATCGTTGGAAATAAAATAGTCAGTCAGATAGGAATTCCTATTTCTATTGAACCTGGAAATTATACAGGAGCATCTTCTACTACAGAGGGAAGTCTTTGTTATGCAATTACCCAAGCGTTAATTCGTGCAGGATTTACAGCATCAAATACATCTGTTTCTATTAATTCTGTCAATTTCAAATTAACACTTTTTTTACATGGATTGACTTATACCAACCCGACAAATCAAGATACTTATATTGTAGGTAATTCTACTATTCTTACATTTTTTGATCCAACGGCAGTTTTAACTTGTTCAAATACTTGCGGCCAATCATTGGCAATTAATCAAACTATGGGTTGGCTAATGGGGTTTCGTGTTCCAGCAGAAACAGTAAATACAAACGGAAATACTGGAACGGCTGTTGTGGATTTATATGGACCCAAATATTTAATTTTAGTAATAGATGATTATAATCAAAATCATATCAATAGCGGTTTAATCGGAATTACTGAATATTCGAATGTATTAAAACTACCCAGTTATTATTCTCCAGATTTACCATATATATGCATCCCAGCATCACCAGCAGGGACAAATTTGGCGATTAATAGTCAAATTTTACAAAATGATCCAAACGCAGGAACACTTCTTATGGATAAATATAATGCAAGTTATGATAAAGTGCAACAGGTACTTCCGAGTGCGCCGCGGACACTTACACAAACCCAAATTTATACTATTAATGAAATTCTTAAAAATAATGGGAAAACCACTAATTATAAATTAACATCTCCCACTACTCCCGACACATTTGCACTTATACCTATAAAACATAATGGATTAAATACTGGGGAAACTATTGTAGAATTTGGTGGAACACTGCAAGAAAATAAGCGTGTTTATTTTGGACCGGTCAATATTGAAAGATTACATATACAATTATTAGATGATAAAGGAAATGTATTAAATTTAAATGGTGCTGATTGGAGTATTACACTTATTAGTGAAAATTTATACCAATATTAAAATCAAAAACAAAACCAAAAAACAAAACTTTATCTATATCTATACAAAGTATGTATATTGTAAATATCATTGGTGAATATGGACCTGTCATTTTATTTTTTTCAACATTCATTCTTCTTCGATTCAAACCAACTTGGCTATTTGTGTATATTTTTGGATTTGTATGCAATAGTCTTTTTAATTTACTTCTTAAAATTTTGTTCAGATATCCTAGACCCAATCAAGACCCTTCAATTTTTTATGCAAGAGAGAAACGAGGTCATATACAGTATGGTAATTATGGTATGCCATCAGGACACACACAAAGTGTAATTTTTTCTACTGCTTTTATATGGTTTGCAACTCATAATTACTGGCTAACATTTTTTTACACGTTGATTAGTTTTTTTACTATGTATCAGCGAATCGCTTATTTGTACCACGATACATTACAAGTATTTATTGGATTAATAATAGGATTATTTACAGCCTATGTATGTGCAATCTATACAAAAAAAATGATCCCCGGTGCAATACGTCCTAAACTTGATGATGACGCCTAGTTTTTTTTCCGCCACTTCTAACACGAAAGCCGCGTGTCCTATTGTCGGCAGTTAATACTTGAGGTCCATTTATAAGAAAATCTTGGGTTTTTTGAAAAGATGTATCAAATAAAGAAGTTGGCAAATTAGATTTACTTATTTTTGAAATAGCTGTACATACAGGCGTATATGCATTTGTTTGTGTTGGCGGAGCAGCAGCAATAGCAGGTTTATTTTCCATTGTATGAGCATAAGTAGTATCAATATTATTATCTTCATCTTCCGAGTCTGAATCATATCTTCTTCCAATTCCACTTCTAATACTAGAGGACGAAGAAGAAGAAGAGGAATAATCTAATGATGGGGCGAAAGAAAGAGATCGAGTACGAGAAATGGGTTGATTACGAGAAACTGATCTATTAGATATAAATGGTCGTTGAGTTGTTGGTCCATTTATCGCTGTTACAGAATCACTATCATCTGCTTCGCTTGAACTTGGAGTACGAATTGGTCTTCTAACCGACATTATTATAATATAGTTCGATTATTAATTGGTTCTATAAATGCAATAATATTTAAAATCAACCTTATATTCTCCCTTTATTATATGGGATCAGGTGTTTTGCCTACAACTATTCACAATAATACATTATATTTTTTATTTGGAAAAGAGAATAAATTTGCAGATACTCCAGGATGGAGTGATTTTGGAGGAGGAACAGAACAAGGCGAGTCTTTTTTAGAAACAGCATCAAGAGAAGCAAGTGAAGAATCGACTGGTTTTCTTGGATCAAAACAAGAGATTAAAAAACAACTTTTAAAAAAAGGCAGTTATTATATTGATATCCCAACTGCAAATGCAAATACAAATATAAAAGCAAAAAATATCTATCGAATGTATTTATTACCGATGCGTTATTCTGAAGAACTACCTCATTATTATAACAACAATCAAAAATTTTTACAAACTCATTTAGATGAAATGATTATTAAAAAATCTAAAATTTTTGAGAAAGCCGAAATTCAATGGATACCTTTTACACAATTATTACAAAAAAAATCAACATTTAGAAGTTATTTTCAAAATACTATAGAAATTTTAATAAAGCAACAACAACAAATTACTGAATTTATTCAAGGAACTTTAGATAAAAAAAAAAAATATAGTCCTACTATATACACAATGGGAAGTTCTATGTCATCTGCAAAAGGTACTCGTTCGAGAACACATCCAGGTCGTAAAAATTACACAACAAAAAAGGGGGATAAAGTGTTTCACAGAAAAGGTAAATATGTACGACGCTCGCGCAGACCTTATTATGGAGGAAAACGAACTATGCGAAGATATTAATAATCAAAATCAGTATTATGTTTTTTATTAAATTATATATTATATGTATAATTTATTATGTCAAATGAATTACACATTGATATTGCAGTGTTGTATCAAGAATTAACACCTATTGATGTTATTTTAAATAATTCCAATATAACCGAATTAGATGAAATACATATAGAGGAAGATATATTTAAAAGAATCTTTTATGCTCATGGTGAAACATTTGGCTTGGATCCTTCTCTAAAAAATTCAAAAGAATATTACCCATATATTACATTTCTAACACCTTATCGCAAAGTAAATAATAAATTATTCGTATTACTTGAGCAAATATTTAAAAATATAGAAAATGATTTAAATTTATCTCGTAATTGTTTCACAACAACATCTTGTGTAGAATTAACCAATGAAATTTTAAATATTAAAACATTATGTGATTTACGATGCTGTAGTGTGTTAAATTCATTAACCTGGGAAAATATTGAACAGTTGAACAAAAACTATAAATTATCCCATACAGATAATGAAAAAAATGATTTAATACTTGTTATTAGTGTTATTTTAAAAACGCCAACCGAAGGTGTTAAAAATACCATAATCAAATTTAAATATCGAATTAAATCAGTATAGGTTTTACAGTACAATATTACATATAAAATATACTATTATATGTAAATGGAAAATATAGATCTCAATATTGACAACTATCAGTATCAAGAATTATTGAGCATCTTTCAGGTTAGCGAAAATATAGAAGAAAATGACTATAATAAAATTAAAAAAAAACTTTATGAAATAAAGTCAAGCTTTTCGGAAGAAATATATAATTTTTATTGGAAAGCACATATTATCATTATGACTATTCAATATCTTATGAAGCAAAAAAAAGTAGATAATGCTTATAAAAACTCCAATATTCATTTTTATGTAGAAAAAATAAAATCTATCCCTCATTTCGAAGAAAGAGACATTGATGCGCTTGTTAATGTGATAAGTAATCAACAAATATCAGAAGAAAATGAAGAAGAAAAACAAAACAAAGTTCTTAACTCTAATACAAGTATTATAGATAAGCAATATTTGAATGAAAAGTATCAAAATGTAATATCTAGAGATCCTAGCCTTAATAATCGTAATAATACAAATACAATCACAGACACATTACCAAATGAGGTCGGTCCAGGTTTTTTAAATTCCATAAAACGTATAACACAATTGCAAAATTTGAACTTAAATAGCTGTTTTCGAACAAATTATTTCCAAAGCAATCCATGTGATTTTTTGTATTTGCTTCCGGTAGAAGTCAAAAATGTATTATCAATGCGCTTGGCTTCTATTGAAATTCCTAATGCTTGGTATCTCTTTTCTAATCTTCAAAAAAATAACAGGTGTAAAATAGATGTTACGAATAATGGTGTAAAAACGAGTTATGAAATTTGTATTGCCGACGGTAACTATGATAATGAATCTTTGCAGAATTATTTGAATACAACATATTTTTGCGACTCTCCGACAGAAACAGATTTGCAGTATTTGAAATTTACCATTGAATCCGCAAATTGTAAATCTTGTTTCTCTAAAATAGACGAAGCGCCAGATTCTATGACCTTTTCTCTCCTTTTTTTAGAAGACCTAAACCAAAATGTAATGACTACATTAGGATGGATCTTGGGATACAGACTTCCAAATTATCTAGCTATTCGAGAAAAAATACGGTCCGAGGGCCTTTTTGATGGAGGAGGCGACCGTTACATTTATGTTGCTATTAATGATTATCAATACAATAGTAATAGTTCTAATCTAGTTACCTTTGACAAAAATATTTTGAATGAAGATATTATTGCTAAAATTCCAATGATTAATGGAAAACTATGCTTAATTATAGATGAAAGCAATAATGCTCTCACAAAAACTAGAAAGTACAATGGACCAGTAAATATAGCGCGCTTAAATATAAAAATTTTGGACAAATTTGGAAATATAATTGATTTAAATTGTATGGATTACAGTTTAACGATTGAAATGGAGATTCTATATGAAAGTTTTAATTTTAAAAATGTTACTTATTAAGTACATTGCAATAGCACTTGTTCTTTTATTTTTTGAAAAGTCATATTTTCTTTTGCTAATAAATGTTGAATATATAGAATAGTTGAATCATTATAACTTTGATTTTTTTCTCGTTTTGGTTTCCCAAGAATAGTATCATATAATTCATATTCAGGTTTTAATTTAATCATAGCTGTTTTATAAACAATAGACGTAAATTCATTCGTTTTATATATTTGTTTTTCTAACTCGCTTAATTGAAAATGTTCATTCAACATCAGTTCAAATGCATAGATTATATTTTTGTATAATAAAAGATCTTCTAATTTATATAATTTGTAATAATAATCTAATTTTATTTTTATTCCATCCAAAAAAAATCGATTTTCGTATAATTGAGACCATTGTCTAGAAATAAGAGGTAAAATAATATTATTCATTATTTTTATTTTTAACTGTTTGATGTCTTGAGGTATATCTTTTTGCAATGAAATATTTTTGCCTAATAAATTATTTTTTTGTATTTTATCTTTACCACATAATGATTGTGTCATACTATATGTAAATACAATTTATTTTGTATTTTTATTGATTTCATTGATTGCATCTTTACGAGACCATCTATGAGAGCATAAACAAATATCAATAAATTTATTACATTGAATGCAAAATATTGGTTTTCTCCCATTCCCTTTTTCTCTTTTACGAATTGTAATATTAGTTAATTTTTCTTTGATCAGGTTTTCTTCTAATGGTTCTTCTAATGATTCGTTTAATGATTCTTGTAATGGTTCTTCTATATTTTTTACTGGAAATAAAGAAATATCGCAACTTTTACACCATCTATCTAAATCAAGTTTAGTTTGAAATACATTTGTTATTGTATTTTTAAAGTTATTTTGATAAATATGTAATATATTTTTTATTCCATTGCATACAAGAAGGTTATCATTATTCTTTTGACAAGAATCACATTCTTGGATATGATTCTGTATTTTTTCATAATAAATAAGATTATGCGTTTTATTATTTATTGATAAATGATTAGAAGTGTGTATTATATTTGCATTTTTAGAAAATGCATGAGTCAATGTAATAAAATCATCATAACTCAAAAACTTTATCTTATTAGAATTAGAATTTGATTTTAGTTGTTTTATTATTTCTATACCTTTTTTATTTTTCAAATAATTATGAAATGTAGTATCTTGATTATTTGAAAATACTCTTTTTCCGACGCATGGCATTATATTCTTATATTATATTTTTAATTATTACTCCATCCAGCAATGGTATCTTCGTCATTCTGAAAATCCATCATTTCGTCATCATTTTCTTCGTTGTCTTCGTCATTTAAACTCATAATCTGATGCAAAATAGAATTAACTAATTTATCGCTTTCATTATTATTTTTCTCCTTCAAATTAAAAAAACGCACACTTGGTTCTTTTTCTGGAGTTGATTTATCGTAGTAGTTCTTTTCATCTCGACTATAATGAGGCTTTTTTGGATTTTCAAAATATTCATCCTCGTCATCATCATCATCATTATCCTCTTCTTCTTCTTGTTTAAAAAATACATTTTCTTTATTCATATCTTCTTCCGTCATTTTTTTGGCTACTTTCATAGGTATTTCTGCTTCCTCCTTAACTTTCTTCTTATCTCCATTTGGTTTCTCCTCTTCATTACCTCCCATGTTATTATCATCATCCTTTTCTTTTCCTTCACTTTTGGCATTTTTTGGCCCCGCTACCTTTGCCATTGGGTCTTCTGAATTTAAATTTACGTAACCTGGGATTTTCACTGCATAACGAAAATTAACACCAACCGTTAAGTTTGAGGGTATATCCTGGTACAATGCTTTTAATACCAAACAAACCGAAGCTTCATCTATAGAATTTTGACTAGGAACTATGGTATTATTTGAAATGAGCATATCTTTAACTTCATACAAGGTTAAAGCTTTTAGGCAACCTTCAAATTGCACAAGCGATTTATATTTTAATGCAGCTTTTGTTGATGCTATAATACTATTACTAGATAATGCACTAGCAGGTATGCCTCGTTTTTCAGCCATTTTTTGTACAACAAAATCCAAAAGATTAAAAGGCATTAACACGCCATCACTATCTACCTGTTTTTTATTAGCAAAATTAAGATATTCATTAAAACCAGTAGTACGGCTAACATTGAAATGTCTGCTTGCATTAGCATAAAAAAGTGTTTTAAGTTGATTATATGAAATATTCATTGTTTCTAAATCAATTGAATAATCAGGATCGACTAGTTCGTTTGAATTAGTTAAAACTCCGATGAATAAAGGTTCCGCGAGAACTGAATCAACTGGGGTTGGCATTTATAAAATAATTTATTATTTTATTTTTTCCAGAAAAAATAATTTAAGAAAGTAATACACGCCTACTATTAATTAATCTATATAAATAACAAATGACCGTGATTATGATTTTATATATTATATATAAAATTTGATATAATATATCAAATTTTATATATAATTTTTTTAAAATGTAAATTAAAATATTTGTATAACATATATGAACAATTCAAATGCCGCGATTAATAATATTTTAAATAACTACAAGGTTGATGTTTATGAAATTAAAAATACCAAAAAAACAACATTTATCGATTTACGTATAAAAAAAATTTTTGTTATAAATCTCGCAGATAATATCATTCGAAGAAATTATATTCTTATGATAATGAAAAAATATAATATCAATTTTTCATTAGTTGTAGTAAATCGAATTAGTCAAAAAGTCCATTCAATGGTTAAAAATGAAAAAATTACAAAGGAAGAATTAGGTTGCACACTAAGTCATATGTGGTGTTTGAGAGAAATTATAAAAAATAATTATGAGAATGCTATTATTTTTGAAGATGATATAATATTTCACAAAAATTTTACAGAAATGTTTTTTGAGGTATTTCAACGTGATTACGATTTTTTACTTTTAGGAGCATGCGATTTTAGTTTTCAATCTTTACACAAAAATTTGGTGTTAAATACTATTACTAATAATTATGATGATTTGCATATTGAAAAGAAAGAAAAAGAGAAAGAAAAAGAAAAAGAAAAAGAAAAAGAAAAAGAAAAAGAAAAAGAACAAGAACTTGAAGAACAAGAACTTGAAGAAGAACAAAAAATAGAAGAATTTGAAGCACTAGAACAAGATCAAGAATTTGAAGCACTAGAACAAGATCAAGAATTTGAAGAACTAGAACAAGATCAAGAATTTGAAGCCCTAAAAGAACTACAATTAGAAGGAGGAGAAGAAGAACCAAATACTACAGAAATAGATTTAGTAATGCAAATTAAAAAAAATATGTATAGACCTCATGAAAATGCTATAAAGGTATATGGAGCGCATGCTAATTATTATTCTTTAGAAGGTGCAAAAGTAATGTTTGAAAGTAAAAGCAATAATGTATCATTTTTTGATAAATCATATTTATTGATGTTTGATACATTTGAAAATACATCTTTTATATGCTGGCCTAATCTTATAGTAAGTGATATAAGTACCTCTAATCTGAATCATTCTTATCCATTTTTTAGTAAATCAGAAGATTTATATTATAAAAGTTGTTTCGATAATTTTCATTTTACCGATTATAATTTTATTTATTTAGATATTATTTTAAAACATAAGAGTGTAAATATTCGCAAAGATGATACTTATGAAAGTTTTATTACTCGTTTAATTAACTATCAATTTTCAAGTATAAAAGAGAGAGAAATAATAAAATACAGACACGTACTCGATTTTTTTACAATACGCGATTTGGAAAAAATAAAATATCAGCTTTGAAATACCTTTTTTCCTTACTTAACAAAAAATAAAGCCATATAACTCAAAGATAAACAATTCCAAAAACCCGTTCTAAGAAATGAATAGGAGAAAAATCACTGTTTATTGAGTTATTTTCATATAAATTATTTAATAAATAAGAATTAGATGATTTTTTTTTTATGAATTGTAATACAGCATCAAAAATACTGTTGTCCGCGTAAAAAATAGTCCCGGCAACAAATTTTTTCTTTAAATCCATATAAGAACTATTATTAATAAGTGAAATTTTTACCCAAGGATCATTTTTAAGCTCAGCATAATGATGAGGGTGACCAATGCAATTACAATCATCTTGTTTATACTCTAATAATTGTTGTATTGGTACAGATAATAAAAAATCAGTAAGTTCATTAAATAAATGAACAATACTTTTTGTGTGAAGTTTAATGATATGTTTAAATTTATATGTACTTGCAATATGATTATACAGTAACATAGTAGGAGTAATATCTGTTCCCATTTCATTAGAGATATAAATGCAATAATTCGTAAAATTATCCTTGATAAATAGTTTCAATGATTTACTTATTTTATAAGAATTAAAACAGATTGCAATATTAAACTCCTGTATTTTTTTATATTTAATGACTTTTTCAAGCAAGGTTTTCCCGACTGTTTCGTTTCCAATAAATACTAATAATAACACATCATTTTTATCATTCAAGTTAGAATATACTCTTTTAATAAGATTTTTTGATAATTCATCAAAATTTTTTTGATAAAGATGTTGTTCTACAAAATTTGAAGCTTTATATAGTATTGAATTATGTTCTATAATTATATCATTCATAAAATTATATATTTTAATATCGGGATAAATATTTTTTACTTGTTTTGGATGATACACATATCCATTCAAACAAATATTTTTGATATAATGTAAAATATCGCTATCATTTTTCATATGTAATTTATTTACATTATTGCAAAAATATAAATCAACATCAAAAGCATTTTCTATTTTAGATGTTTTATCAAAATCTAGTGGTAAATTTTTGAAAGCAATATATTTTTTTATATCGTTATTAAATTTGTATGGTTTAAAATCAAAGGTAGCATTCATTAATTTTTTCCAAGATGGATTAGATACCCAAAATTTATGTCCACCAAAACTATTTGTATTGCAAATTGATTCTGAAGAAAACATAAAAGCATCATTCCAATCTGCAACTGTTCCTATTTTCAATTCTTGCATATTTTTTGAAAAATAAATATCTTCGGGTGGAAAAGTAAGATTTATATTTTTCATATATTCAATCGTAGATGAATTAAACTGTGTGGATTCAACCGATATTGTTTCAATAATTTTTTTCATAATAGTTTTTGATCGAATCGAAAATCCTCCATTACCCACATTATTTGGTGTATCATTTTGTGACTTTGGAAATGGAGCACCAATAAAATCGAATTCTAAAAATTCCTTTATAAAATTATTAAAAATAATAGAATCTTCTTGATAAATTAATATTTTTTCTCCTTTTAATAAATTCCAAAAATCGGTCGTAGTTAAAAACTTGCTATATTCTGATTGATTTAAATTAGAATACGGTGTTTCAATAACACGAATATTTGAAGAAATTTTATTGCATAATTCTAACATATAATGATAGTTTTCTGTTCCACATACTACACTATAAGACCATTTGTTTCCTAATTTTAGGATTGTATTTCTAATTAAAAATTCAACATGAGGAAACTTGCGATACTCTATTAACACCGCTTCACAGTTTAAATCTTGCTTTATTCTAGGTATATCTATAAGACGAATAAAATCAATATACTTAAAACATAAATATCGAAAATATATGTGATGATTACTAGATAGTCTCTCTTTTGTCGTATTATAATCTGTTAAAAAATTATTCAATATAGTTGTTTGGTATATATTTTTTATTTTCATATTATAATATATTATTCGAGTCTATAAAAAAATTAATGTTTAACTTTAATTGGGAATTTTACATAAATAAATATCCAGATCTTGTAAATTTTCATATTATAAATGAAAAAATGGCTCTTAAGCATTGGATCGAATGTGGAAAAAAAGAAGAAAGAATTTATTGTGATATTCCAATTTATTTTAATTGGAAAACATATATAAAACAAAATCGCGACTTATTTAGTTCAGGCATTCATAATGAAGATAATGCTTGGAAACATTATATATATCACGGATTTGAAGAAGGTAGATATTCCTCTATTGAAAAGTTTATGAAAGTCTATAAAATATAATAGATTATACGCTTAAAAATTAGAACATGTTATATACATGTCCAATTTTCCTAGAATTATATTTATTGATCATACCCCGATTATAGATTTAAATCATCACGATATTAAAAATAGAGCAATTGGAGCTTCTGAATATCAATTTTATAATTTAATTGATACCTTTTCTAAAGTAAATATTTCAATTATTTGTTTTAATAAAATTCAGAATGATAAAGTTATTGATAATGTTCATTATAAACCGATTACTACAATTAATGTTGAATCTTTTTTACCAACCGATAAAATAATTATACAAAGATATTGCTCTTTAATACCATTGTCTATTAAAAATGAAATATTTGTTTGGTTTCATGATCAGGTCTGTAATGATGTAATTGCTTTTTCGCCATCTCAAAAAATAAATGACGCATTAGAAATTATACACCATAAAAAAAATATTCATTTTATTTTTAATAGCTACAGTGCAAAAAAAATGTATCTTGATTTTTTTTGCAACTCCGGATTTCATTTTGAAAAAAATAGATATACCGTTATTTATAACATTTTATATGAAGATGATTTTATAGACTCAGTAAAAGGCTCATTCACTATTGATAAAAATAGAATTGTCTTTGGATCTGCATGGTGTAAGGGAATAGATACCATTATAACTCTATTTCGATGGCTTATTAAAAAAAAACCAGATATAAAACTGATTCTATTATCTCCTGGTTATGATTATGATAACTATAAGCAACTTCAAATAAATTTAAAAAATGAATTTAAAGACAAAATCCTAATTCTTGGACCGTTAGATAAAAAAAGTTATTGTAAAATTATCAGATCATCATTATGTGTTTTATCAACGTCCTTTTTTGAAACATTTGGCTGTATTTTCGCAGAAAGTTATTATTTACAAACACCTGTAATTGCGGACATTCGTTCAGGCGCTGTAAAAGAGATTATCGATAATAATTATATTATTGATTATTTAAACCCGCCGACTGTTTTAGAAAAAATAAATGAATTACAAGAAAAAAGAAATAAACTTGTTATTCGTTTAAATAATAAATTCTTATTACATGAAAATCTTCTTTTATGGAAAAAACTATTATTTTTTCAATAATAAAAAATTAATTTAATAATTAATTTATTTTACGTATAATTTATTTTCCTAATTAATATTATAATGAAAATTTTAGTATATGGTTCAAATGGTTGGATTGGTAATCAATTTGTATCTATTTTACAAAAATCGAATGTTGATTATTGTTGCGGAAAATCGCGTGTAGATGATCAAGACAGTTTAGAGAAAGAAATAGATGCAATTTCTCCAAGTCACGTAATATCATTTATTGGTAGAACACACGGTAAAATAGGTGAAAAAGTTTTTACAACTATTGATTACTTAGAAGAAGATGGCAAATTAGTTGAAAATATTCGCGATAACTTATTCTCTCCTATTTTGCTAGCAAGTTTGTGCTTGAATCGAAAAATTCATTATACTTATTTAGGAACAGGATGCATTTTTAAATTTGATGAAGATCATCCTTTTGGTAAAGAGGAAAATGGATTTAATGAAAACTCTTTACCCAATTTTTACGGTTCATCTTATTCCGTAGTAAAAGGTTTCACTGATCAATTAATGAGATTGTATAAAAATAGTACTCTCAATTTACGTATTCGAATGCCAATTACGGGAGAGAAAAATACAAGAAATTTTATTACTAAAATTGTTACATATAACAAAGTCTGTTCCGTTCCAAATTCTATGACGGTTTTACCCGAACTATTGCCATATGTATTGGATATGATGAAAAATCAAGTAACTGGAACTATGAATTTAACAAATCCTGGTTTAATTTCACATAATGAAATCTTGGAAATGTATAAAGAAATAGTAGATCCATTATTTACTTGGAAAAATTTTAGCATGGAAGAACAGAGAAAAATATTGGCAGCAGATAGATCAAATAATTTTTTAGATACAACACGTTTGGAAAAATTATATCCGCAAATGCAGTCTATAAAGGATGCAATCCGTAAAAGTCTAGAAGACTATAGAGCAAAGTTAGATCTAGAACCTAAAATTAAAAATCTTCTTATTACCGGAGGTTATGGTTTTATTGGAAGTAATTTTATCAATTATTATTTTCATAAAAACAAGTGTAATAAATTGGTTAATTTAGATGCCATGTATTATTGCGCATCTGAATCTAATGTATGTGAAAGTATAAGAAATGATAAAAATTATGTGTTTATTCAAGGCAATTTGTGTGATATGGATTTAATGGACAAAATTTTAAAGGATCATAATATTACGCATGTTATTCATTTTGCAGCACAGAGTCATGTACAAAATTCTTTTGAAGACTCGATTAAATTTACTAGTGATAATGTTATGGGAACACATACTTTATTGGAATCATGTCGCAGATATAAAAAAATTCAGAAATTTATCCATGTTTCTACCGATGAGGTTTATGGAGAATCCATGAATAATGTTGATGAAACCCACAAAACAGAACACTCTATTTTATGTCCTACCAATCCTTATGCAGCGACAAAGGCCGGTGCTGAATTGATTGCACAGTCATATAATCACTCTTATAAAATGCCAATTATTATTACTCGAGGAAACAATGTTTATGGTAGAGGTCAATATCCCGAAAAACTAATTCCCAAGTTTATTAAACTTTTAACTGAAAACAAAAAAGTTACTATACAAGGCAATGGTTCTTCTGTTCGCGCATTTTTACATGCGTATGATACAGCAAAAGCATTTGAGGCAATTTTAGAGAACGGAGAAATTGGAGAAATTTATAATATTGGTTGCGATGAGGGAATGGAATTTTCCGTTATGGATGTAGCAAAAATTTTGATCAAGATGATTAAAAAAACGGATGATATCGATGAATGGATTGAATATGTAGAGGATCGGCCTTATAATGATATGCGTTATTACATTAGCAATCAAAAAGTAAAAGACCTTGGGTGGAATATTGAAGTGGATTTGATGACTGGCTTGAATGATCTGGTAAATCAAAAATATAAAATTAATTTGTTGAATTTGAGACTTGCCGAAAACTATGAAAATAAAAAAGATTTTTTTGGCGATTGGATTAATAATATACCAGATTTAAAGAGACAGTTTTTGAATGCGGAACCTTTTGAACATATTATTATTCCCAATTTTTTGAATGAAAAATATGCTGAAGAATTATTTAACGCGTTTCCAGAAGATGTAGAATCCGGTAAATGGTATAAATATGACAATCCTTTGGAGAAAAAATATGCTCGCGATGACATTGAAAACTTCCCTATTTGTTTGAAGCAATTTTTTTATCTACTCTCTACTGATACAATTACCAAAGCATTTTCTGGTATATCGAATATTGATGATTTGGAAAAGGATCCTTATTTGCATGGCGCTGGTTTGCACGCGCATCCTAAAGATGGAATATTACATATGCATTTGGATTATGAAAAACATCCATATTTAGATAAAGAACGTCGTTTGAACATGATTTTGTATATGAGTAAAGATTGGAAGGAAGAATGGAATGGTGAAACTCAATTATGGGATAAAAATATGGAAAATTGTATTGTAAAATCGTTAGTCAAATTTAATACTGCAATCATCTTTAAAACAAATGAAATATCGTGGCATGGACTGCCTGAGAAAATATCTTGTCCCGAAGGTATATTACGCAAATCTATTGCTTATTATTACGTATCTCCAATTATTACTAAACCATCTATTGATAAAGTTGGAAATGATGGTAGCGGTTACAGAAAAAAAGCAGCATATAAAAAAAGACCACAAGATCCAGAATGTGAAAAATTAAAGAAATTATATCAGATTAGACCCTATCGATTAATCACTCAACAAGACTTAATTGATATAAATATTAAGTAAAACCAATATTTTAATTTTATAAAAATAATTAGTTATCATTTTTATAAAAATTAAATCATTTTACAAAAAAAAAATGTATTTGTATTATAACATGAATGAACTACCTAAAGATTTTAACTATGAAACGTATATATTATTGAATTATGATTTACATGGACTAAATGAGAGAGATGCAATTTCTCATTTTTTGGAAAACTATAAATTAGAAAATCGACTGTATAAAATTATTTTGCCAGATGATTTTGATGTGGAAACATATATTTTATTAAATCAGGATTTACTACATTTAACTATTGATAAAGCAAAACTTCATTATTTTATGCATGGCATGAAAGAAAATCGAATATATAAAATCATCGTGCCACATGATTTTGACGCGGAAACGTATATTTTATTAAATCCGGATTTACTGGATGTAAATGTAACTATTGATAAAGCAAAACTTCATTATTTTATGCATGGCATGAAAGAAAATCGACTATATAAAATCATCGTGCCACATAATTTTGATTGGAAATACTATATTAACGATAATTTATATTTACTATTATCTGGTGTAGATAATGAAGAAAAAACTATTCAATATTATTTGAAAAATATCACAATCAATGATTATAAAAAATATAATAATAATACAGATATATGTCCTTATTTTGATATAAATCAGAATTTATTTGATATAATGGTTAAAAATTCCACAAGTATTTATGATGATATTAATGTTTCATTAAAAAATTGTGAAACAAATAATTTTTTAGAAACAAACTTATATACAAGAAACTCGATATTAAAGTATAATGAAGTCATACATCATAAAATGAATAAATTTCAAAAAAAAATAGAATCAATAACAGATTTTAATTCTTTTATACTTATTATAGATTTTCCATCATATTATGAAGGAGGAACTGCTTTTTTTTTGGATTTAATTGTTGCCAAATATAAGACTAAAAAAACATTTTTTATATGTCGAAAATTTAATGAATTTATAAAATTTTCAGTAAATGACGAATATATTTTAACAAAAGATTATACGGAATATGAAGCATTTGAATTTTTACAAAATAATATTGATAAATTTGATAAAGTTTTTATAAATCATCTGGCAGAGCATTCTTCTGATTTTATTGAAAATATTTTAAATTTGAATAAAGATAACACCATTATAACACATGACCATTTATGCATAACAAACTCATATCAGAACTTTTATCACAATTTAGTTAATAAAATAAACTTAAATATACAATCAAACTATAATTTGCAAAATATTAATAATGTAATTACGCAAAATAAAGCAAATGTTCATACTTTTTCAAAATTTTATGAAAAAAAAAATTTAATAATTAGTGAATTACCAGATTTTAAGAGAAGTGGCGAAACAATTTATACATCAAATGATAAAATTATTATTGGAGTAATTGGCGCAATAAGTATAGAAAAAGGATCAGAGCTTTTAAAATTAATAAAAAATGCATTCAAAGATTCTACTGAATTTGAAATAATTTTATTTGGTAAATCTCATTTAGACTATATTGAACAAAATTCATACTCGGATATTCATGAATTAAATAAATTATTAATAAAATTTAAACCAAATATACTAATTGAGACATCATTGTGGCCAGAAACGTATAGTTATACCTTAACGTTAGCAATGCTAACACAATTACCTATTTTATCTATTAAAAAGAATTTTTCATCAGTAATTGAAGATCGATTAATGTCATATAAAAAAAAATATTATTTTTCATCTTTGAATGAATTGATTTATTTAGTAAGAAATATGAAACAAAATTATTTTTGCACTATTGAACCTATCATATATTATAATGATTTTTGGGACAATTATTTTCTTAAGTAATAACATAATGAATAATAATGTTATTACTAATTTTTTTGATAAATTTGAAGTTTCAAACAAAGAAATTGCAAAAAATGTAGTATATATATCATCAAAAATTTATGTGTCGAATGTTCCGTTTAATTACATAAATACACGTTCGATATTTACACCAGATGAAAGATTTGAACAAACAGTTAAAACAATTGAATCTATTAGAAAATATATTCCAAATAGTTATATCATATTATTTGATAACTCAAAATTTATAGATCAAAAATTACCATTATTAAGCAACATGGTAGATTTATTTATAAATATTACAGACGATGAATTAATTAATTATTATACAGATGAAAATGTTACAAAATGGAAAAGTGTGATTGTTCAAATGCAAACTACATTAAATTATTTGAAAACGAATATGATAGATTTAAAAATCAACCAATTCTTTAATATATCAGGTAGATATACTATAAATGAAACATTTAATTATGATTATTATGATAATGAAGATAATATATTTAAAAAAAATAATAGTGTAAGCGATAGATTGTATTATTATACATCATTCTTTAAAATAAGTTCAAGTAAATTTGCAAAGTTTTGTGAGATAATACAAGAATTATATAATGATATGTCAATAGGAGATCAATATGGTAATACAGATTTGGAAGTTTTATTACCGCTAAGATTAAATTTTGATTTTTTAAGATCTGAAAACTTGGGTATCACGCAAAATATTGCAGTTTGGCATCAAACCGATATGATATAAATCTATGATTGTTACTTGTTTTCTTTATTATTCAATGAAGATAAAGAAAACAAAATTTTATTAAAATAATACAACACTTTTATTTTTTTCACACTTGAAATAATTTTCAATTGCTCTTGAAAATGAACTAATTCCACATCCGATGAACTCTTCACTATCAAATGCTATTAATAGTTCTATTATAGCAATCAATTCTCTATTATCTAAATAATAACTATCTACAACTATGTTTTTTTTATCACAGATTAAATTATTTTTTTCTAATAAATTTTTATAATATTCGTAATTAATTTTATTATCATATTTAAACATACCAGAACAAATATACATTTTCTGATTAATATTATTGATTTTATCATTATAAAAAGAAAGTAATTTTTCATTATAATCATTTAAACTTAAATTATAACAATGTGAAAAATGTTTTAATGCGTCATCTTCTATTCTTAAATGTATAGTTGTGTAATTATTGAGACCAAGATTATATTTTATCATATCCTTTATTTCATAAAAGTTTTCCCTAAATTTTAATTTACACATAAGTAAATAATATAGATTATTATAGTCGTGCCAAGAATAATCAAATGATTGTAATATACACAATGACACAATATTTCCCAAATATATTATATTTTTATCTGAATTAGATTCAATATACTGATTAATAAAACTCATTTGTGCTATTATTTCATAATTTATATCATTTAATTTAAAAGAATCAATATTATTTATTATATCATCGTCGATTTTTTTTAATAATTTACAATTTGTTATATTTTTAGATTCCAAAAACTCATTAATTTTATCAATATCTAATATTTCGTTAATATCGCATAAATCGTTATTATATAAATTAATTTGAAATTTGTTAATATAAATATTTCTGCTATACTTAATTCCTAATAAAATACCTTTAACAATAGTTTGCAGTTGATTGCATAAACCAATTCTAGGTGATACAATAAACATTATATTAATAATACTATATAATTAATTTTGTAATAATCTTTTATTTTGTTAAAAATAGATAATATTCGCATGATTTATATCATTAAACACTTAACAGAAGAGACCTGATAGGCTTTCAACTAAATATATAAGGATGTAAAAGTGATGAATATTTGTAAATAGATTCGTACATTCTATCTTTCCACCAAGGATCGGATAACCAAAATTGATGCCCGCCAAAACTATCTTTGTTATAAATAATCTCTGATGAAAATTGAGAAGCTGTATCCCAATCTGCAATTGTTCCAATTTGAAAATGTTGCATATATTTTGAAAAAAATATATCTTCTGGGATGCTTTCATCTGTATCAATATTTTCTTCTTCTAGTGCATCAATTACGTCTATCATACTTTGTCTTGTGCGCAAACTTAGCCCGCCATTTCCAACATTTATGTTCAAAAAATTTCTGTACCACGGCGCACCAATATAATCATATTCTAAAAATTCATTAATTTTATTAGAAAAAATAAAACTATCTTCTTGATATAGTAAAATTTTATCCCCCTTCATATAATTCCAAAAGTTTTTTGTTTTTAATAACTCGCTGTATTCCTGAACAGACTCAATATTTTTTTGTAGTTTTATTATCGTTATATTTTTTGATATTTTCTTACAGAGAGAAATCATAAATTTATAATTAACGCTTCCACAAATAACAGTAAAAGACCAACTTGATCCTAATTTCATTATCGCATTTCGTATCAAAAATTCAGAATGTGCGAATTCACGAAATTCTATAAAAACAGCTTCCTTTGATTTATATAGTTCTATTTTTGGCAATGTACAGCAATTTCTCATATAATTTAAATATTTAAAGCAAAAATAACGAAACTCAACTTTAGGATCAGCATAAATACTATTTTTATCTGAAATATTATATTCGATCATAAAATTTTCTATTCCCCTTTCATATAAGTGTTTTAATTCTAATGTTTTTTTCATAACATTTTTATGAAATGTAATATCTTTTTTGATAATAGGGTTAGACTCTGGAATATTTTCTTCTTCTTCTTCTTCTTCTTCTTCTTCTGTCTCCATATTTTCTTTTGTATCATTTATTATAATAGTATCAATTTCATTATTTTCTATTTTGCAATTTGAATTCAGTATTTCAATTTTCATAATTTTATCATTTTTTTTGCTAATTTCTAGTATATCAACAAAAGTTCTTCCTTCTGCTTTTCCTTGAAAAAACCAATGTTGAAACGCATCTTCTTTATTTGTTATTTCTCCTATATCATCATAGTTTGAAATATATGTTTGCCAATCAAAATGATTATATTCTTGATAAAAACTATTCTCATATTGCAAGTAATGATGCATTGGTATTATATTACTATATTCTTCTTTTGTTTTTTGGATTTTTTCGATTGAAAAATAAGTACGTGATTCCATTTTACCATTATTTATCCAGTGGTGCCATGCGCCTGCTTTCGTTGTTATTTTTCTTAGATCGTTATATTTTTGAATATATTTTTCCCAATCAAAATGAATATATTCATGATCATTTGATACATCCAAAGGAACTTCTGCGTCCCTTATTGTTTCAAGTTTCAAAAAAGTTCGACCTTCATATTTTCCATTTTTGATCCAATGTTTCCATGCTTCCATTTTTTTTGTGAAATGAGACAAATCAGCATAATTATTTACATATGTCTGCCAATTAAAATTTTGATAATCTTTTTTTGAATTCTTTTTATTATGAGATGATTCTATTTTTTTTTCTTCATATTCTGGTTCTGATTCATATTCTGGTTCTGGTTCTGGTTTTTTTTCTGGTTTTTTTTCTTCTTCTTCGTATTCTTCTTCCTCGTATTCTTCTTCCTCGTATTCTTCTTGCTCGTATTCTTCTTCCTCGTATTCATCTTCTAAATTTGATTCGATGACTACATTATTTTTATTTTCTAAAGAGCAAAATGTTCGTCCTTCATTTTTTCCATATTTTATCCAATGATTCCATCCTTCTTCTTTGGTTTTTATATCAACTTGTAAATCCGGATTTGAAGATAAATATTCTTCTATATTAAAAAGCATATATTCTGGATTAGTATCGTGTGGATTTATATGAAAAATTGTCTCAGGTTCCTTCAATTCATAGTACTTTAAATTAATTTTTTTACCATATCGAGTCCAATGATACCAGGCTATATCTCTATTTTTAATATCTATTTCTAAATCTTCAATAATTTTTTCTTTGTGTGCATTATAATAACATTCCCAATCAAACATTAGAATTTCTGAATTATTCTTTGACATTCTATATGTATATTTATAGATATTAATTTCCATATAAAAGTTAATAACTATTTTAAAATATTTGCCGGTTCAAACTTTAACTCCAACCCATTCATTAAATACAAAAATATCATCATACCATCTACTTTTTTTTTGAGGATAATATATTTTATCAGAATAAAATGCTAAAAATCCAATCAACCAAGAGAATGTGCCACCCGATAAAATTATATTTCTGCAAGTAGATGCAAACATAATGGTCGATACTTCACAAAAATCAATAATTTGCAAGTTATATTTATCAATCAATGATTTACATATATCATCATAAATAGAATCACTCGAAATATATCCTATTTCAAAGTCAGTAGAAGATAATATTTTATCATAATATAAAAAAGTATTCTGTTTATCATTCTCATTTTTTACATCACCCAGGCGAATATGTAAAAATATATCTCTATTATTATTATATCTGTCTTTGAATATATTTTTTTTAATAATAGATTCTTTAAATACTTTATTAAACTGTTCTCTTATAAAAAAGCAAAACTCTTTGGTCTGACAGAAAAAATTATTAATATCAATCACTATATTTTTTTCCAATATTTCCCCACTTTGTATAAGAGGATAAAATGCATTATCTGACAAATATATTTCTTTATCATAAGTTTTCTCCCCTATAAAAAAGCATATACCAAGCTCTTTGAATTTTTTATAATATTTATAAGAAATTTTTGCATTATTTTTTAGAGCAATAAAATGATATGCCATATTGATAAAAAATAAATTTCCAAAACGCGCACGATGAATACATGTATTATTTATTCTACTCAATGGTCTATTTTCAGAAATTCCATGTTTTCTCCAATGGTCCCAGGCTTCATTTCTAGTCATATTTATTAAATCATCATTAATAGTAATATAGCTAATCCAATCAAATTTTTCAAATGTATATTTTTCTCTTGTTGGAAGTTTGAAAAGATATCGCCCTTCTTTTTTTCCTATTTTATTCCAATGTTGCCATGCAGTATATTTATCACATATATCTTTTTTAGAAAGATCATTGTAATAATTGATATAATAATTCCAGTCAAAATTTTCATATTCATCTTCTAAAATTAAATTATTATTTTGTTTCATAGCTCTTATTTCTTTTATAAATATAAATATAATTTTATTTAATTCTATATATAATTAAAGTATGAATACAAAAATTATTTTATATGGAACAATGCAAAACTGTGGTAAGCATTTTTTATCTATTGTTTCTAATATAGAGTTATTATCTTTTTATTTTTCTTCTATTTATGTTATTATATTAGAAGATGGATCTATAGATAATACGCGAAATCTTTTACGAGATTGGAACGAGAAAAAACATAAACATATTATTAAACATTCAATTTCATTAGATGTGGAAAAGAAATTTATTTCTCATTCAGATAAATTAGTGCAATGTAGAAATATATTATTAAATTATATATTTGATAAAAATTTAGACGAGTCTTATACACACGCTATACATTGTAATTTTAATACATTTTGGTGTGTAGATTTTGATGGAATTTGTAATATATTTGAGCATGATATAAATACTTGGGATGCAATGTTTTGTGTAAATAAAAATAAAACATATTATGATTATAGGTCATTAATTTGTGAAAAAAATATATTTGATAAAGATGTAATTATTTGTTCTACAAATGAGAAAAAAAGAAATAAAAAAATAATGGAATTTCTGAATGTATTGAATAGTTCCAATAATCTTATCTCGGTTCAGTCAGCTTATAATGGTTTCGCGATATACAAATTAGAAAAAATTAAACTATGTCATTATTTGAATACAGCGCCATGTAATACATGTCATGATGAAAATAAATATTGTTTAAAAGATAATTCTCACGTTCATTTTCATAAATCAATAAATTCTGCTAACATGTTTATAAATACAAAATTAGTTATTGAACATTTTCCGGGTGGAGAAACATATGATGCATTTATTCAATCCATGGAAAATTCAATTCCAAATATAGAAAAAGATGTATTGCTATATTTATTAATAAATGAATTTATTGATACAACAGGATTGTGGTTAGAATTTGGTACTGGTAGTGGTATTTCTACAAACCAAATATCGCATTATTATCAAAATACTCTATATTCTTTTGATAGTTTTACACCAAATCCATATAATAGATTCAAAAATGCCAAACAAATTGCAATGCCATCTCATTTAAATAATAATATTGAGATTATAACAGGATGGTTTTTGGATACTATTCCCGATTTTACAAATAAATATTTATCAGAAAAAGAAAAAGAAAATTACATTTCATTTTTACACATAGATTGTGATAGTTATCAATCTACTTGCCAAGTATTAAACGAACTATGCAAATATATAAAAGATGGTTGCATGATTGTATTTGGTAAATTATTAAATTTTTCAAATTTTCATCTCCATCAATTAAAATCATTTTATGAATTTGTCCAAAAATATAAAATTAAATTTAAATGGATTGGAATGAATAGTACATTTTCAAAAAGCAATGATGATTTTTTAAAAACATTTCCGAACACACGTGATGAAGCCGTAGCAATTAAAATAATTCATAACCCATTTTTTAATATATCTTCTAATATTATCCAGATGATAAAAGAAGAAGAAACAGAGGAAGACACCATGAAAGAAGAAGAAGAAGAAGAAGACGAAAATTTTGATTGGGAAAAATATGTTATATATTATTCAGATTTATCGCATATAAAAAATAAATATGAAGCTTGGACACATTGGAAACGTCATGGAGAAAATGAAAATAGAATTTATTTTGCTAAAAATGATAACAGTGAAAAGTTTTTTGATTGGGAAAAATATATTGCAAATAATAATGATCTTTCTCACTTTACAAATAAACAAGATGCTTGGGAGCATTGGTTGCAAAATGGTAAGGATGAAGGCCGAAAATATTTTTCTATAAATGAGATTATTTTTCCGTATGAAAATATACAATTTATTCAGGAAGAAGAACTAAAAAATACATTTGATTGGATAAAATATAAAGATACATATGATGATCTGTTATATGTAGATAGTTTGGATAAAGCATGGGACCATTGGTTACAAAATGGTAAAAGTGAAGAACGTACCTTTTTTTCTATAGAAAATAACAATACAAGACACATAAGAGGAATTGAAGATTTAAAATTTAAATTTGATTGGATAAAATATAAAGATACATATGATGACCTATTTTTTATAGAAACTTTGGATGAAGCGTGGGAGCATTGGTCTAGTTGCGGTAAAAATGAAGGTAGAAATTATTTTTCTATAGATAAAAAATCAGCTATTCAACGAGCTTTCTCAACTACAAATTCAGATGAAAATTTTGATTGGATTTATTATATTAATAATTATGATGATTTAAAAAATTTGAAAAATGAAAAAGATGCATGGAAACATTGGCTAAGAAATGGAAAACAAGAATGTCGCGATGCTGTTTTTGATTGGTGTGCTTATATCGGTAATTTAAATCTTAGTTCGATCGGAATCAACACAAAAGAAGATGCATTTGAGCATTGGTTAAACAATGGTAAAAAACAACACCGAGTACCTGATAACTTTAATTGGATAAATTATATTAGAAAAAACAATGACTTAGGTCCATTAATAACCACTGAAACGGAAGCAATCTATCATTGGTTAAATATTGGTTCAAAACAAAATTTGACTTATTAATATATTATTTAACATCTTTTTATTTGATATAAAGATGTAAAATATAGATATTGTAATAAATCTTATATAATTATTGTATAAGAGAGATGACAAAAATTCATAATATAATAAAAGGAACTAAGATTCGAGGTCCTCTTTCTTTTCCATTGATTCAATATCCCATTGCATTTATGGATTATTTATGGGTAAGTGTAATATATAGTTCCATTTCATTTGGTTTAGTTACACTCATTGACGGTCATTTATTACCCCCTTTTGATTTTGATGCAACTCAAAAAATTCAAACTCCTGTATTAGCTACCTACATTCTTTTGCAGTTAGCATTTCAAGGTTTCATCGCCATCATGTTATTTGCCGTTTTGCAACGTATGCCTTCTCCTCTTATGAATTGGTATGGTTACAATTCTCATTCTTCTCTTGGTCTATTACTGCGAAATCCTGGGCTTATTTCGGTTCTCTTATTTTCATTGTCAAAATCACTGCAGGGTCGATTAGCTATTTTATATAGCCGTTTCAGTAAAAATGGTCTTTATAATCTTTCCATTTATAAAAAAACATAGTTCATGCTGAGCAGCATGTATATTGCGTTCCCGCCTGAGGATTACCTACACAACCGCCGGTTTGATACTGACAAATACCATCCGTAAAATAATAATTATTTGTTCCTAGCGCATTGGCGCAGTAATTACACATCCAAGCGCAACCTGTTCCAGAGGTTACTGAAAAGGTTACGCAAGAATTGATGGCGCGTGGAACTTCACACATTTCCAAGCTGCGAACAATAACAGTCATCAATGACATAAGAATACCTGTAAAGAAACGCATATTATATACACTTATATTCTTATCTATTTATACTGGTTTCTAACATATTTAGATCCTTAAAGATTTAGAAAAGTTGTTTATAAAGTTGCATTAAAAATTCTGTAAAAATAACTTTCAATAGTAATTATATAAAATGGTTAAAGTTCGCGAAGTTTATTATTACAATTATAATCCCAGTAAGTATAACTATATGCCACTGGCTCCTAAATCTAGTAAATCTGATGCAACCCTATCAGAGACGTATAATGAAACAGTATTAGATTTATACACTAATGACAAAAAACATGCTGGTTACCTAGCACTTTGTGGTCAGTTCAGAAATGACCCTCTTAATAATGGTTCTAATAATCTCTTGGCCTTAGAAACAGTAGCTATTTATATAACAAAAGATAAATCACTAGATAAAGATAAAATACTAGGTAGTCTTTGCTATAATATTACATATATACAAGATAGTCTCGCAGATAGCATTAGCTATGCAAGTTATAATTCAACTTCACTAGCTACATCTACTAGTGGTAGGTATGATGGTAAAATGGTGAAAGTAAAAGATGAAGTAATAAATGAAAAGGCGGGTAAATATAAATTAACTTTGGAATATAAGTTGGATTTCTGAAATTCCGCTCATATGAACAGGTCCTTCCTCTAAATAATAATTAGAATAAAGATCAAATAATACTGTTGATCAATAAATGTTGTTTTATATTATAGAAAGAGACGGGATTTAATTTTCAATGGCAGCTCTTACTGCAAATGTCTGGTTTGTTTTGGTGACAAGAGATTTTAATTTAATTATTTGTATCTCAGTATCCAGTGTAAAAATAGCAAGGCAATTATTAATTGCAATTTCTTCTGCGTCAGTAACAGTATCTGCAGTAGCGGTACTAGTATAACTGGCAGTGTAAGTTTGTTCATTTTCAAAGATTAATTCTATACTTAACAAACATGATGCTTGCACCGCACTATCAGACATTTTATATACTATTTTTGTAAAATTATTTATACCAAAAAAATAATTCTACTATTCCTTTTCATTTTGACTAAATAACACGGCTCCATCCCAATGAATTGACGGCGCAATAGGCCATTCTGTATAAGCAACTGCTTTTGTTGTAGGTCTTTCTAACTTTAGCAATTCTTTCAAAGCTTGCATTCTTCTCTCTAAAGGGTTCATCTTTGCTGGTAATTTTCTAGACAACTGTTTCCATCTCCATTCAAACTGTAATGCAGCAGTCCAATCTGGAAAACCTTCTACATAACAGATTCTGGACCATGTTTCTCCCTTTGCAACACGAGCACCAGTTGCATGCGCTCCGCCTTTAATTTCTTTATTATGTTGTCTTAAGCGACGATCTACATCGACAGTTGCTCCTACATAAGTTGCTCCATCGCTTGATTCCAATAGATAGACAAAACTCGGCTTCGCCATACAACCCCTTAAGAGAAAAGGAATTCTTTTTAAACATGTTTAAAATTAAGGAATTTAAAAAAATCAAATTAAAATTTTTGCGGAAAAAAAAGACTTTAGTAATATTATAAAATGGGTGTTTTAAAGATGCTAGCTAATGCTATTAGTGCTCCACTTGTAACTGGTATTTCAAAAGGTATCGCTAAACAAAAAATTGTTAGTTATCACTTATACGCTGAACAATATCTGAATAATTATATCACAACCCAACGGGCTCTTGGAAACGACCCAGGTTTTAGAGCTGTAACTTTAGTTAAAAATAAGGACAATTATTATGCGCTTAAATTTGAGTATGTGGATAACGGACTAACTCTAGGTAAGATACCATTTCCTACACCTGCAAGAGATAGTGGAATTGATATGGTTAGAATTTCAGAGTTAAGTATGGATTTATTTGATGATAGTGGTGCTTTAGTTCAACGAAATGCAAATGCAAGTTCCGCTGCGCCCTATATTGAAGCAATGGTTATTCGAACTCTAGCAAAATATATGGCTGGTAACGCTGTAGAAAGTTATTTATTTGAGGAATCTTCCGGTGACACTTTCGATTCAATTTCAAATCCAAGACCTGGTACGAAAAATGGTAATGAAGCACCAACAGTACAAAAACCTAAAAAACAATATAATTTTGTAATGTCATTTGGGGGCAAAAATGCTGAAACCGGACTTTGGGGGAGAGATGAAAAATAATAAAATAATTTTAAACTAGTAATTACAGTTTCAACTTGTCAGAATGAGGTTTCTTAAATTTATTTATTACTAAAATATTATAACAACATTTACAATGTTTTTATAATAACTTTCTTTGCAAAAATATATAAGATGGTCTTTTGCTACATTCAATTAGTCGGTATTTATCTATCGTATAAAATACAACTTACTGATTATAAAACCATGCTTGAAAGTATGATATCAAAAATATCAGACATCAGTATATTGTATGTCAAAATGTTTCAATGGTTCTCCTATGATTTTACAGATAAAATGTGCGATAAAAAAACGATAGATACATTGTTTAGAAATTTCTTGGATAAAGTAAAATTTAGCGAAGAAGAAATAGACCGAGAAGAAATAACTGCCATGATTGAAAAATGCAAAGCGCAAAATCAAGAATTGCTTGTTGAAAATACCCCCATTAATTCAGGAACAATAGCTTTAGCGTTCAAAGGTACATTAGATAATAAACAGGTCATCATAAAACTCGCACGAAAAAATATTGTGAATAGAATTAAAAATGATATCAATACAATTGAAGTAGTAAATGATATTTTATATTTTTTAGATTTTATTCCATTTTTCAACAGCATTCGACAATTTACAAAATTTTTTATTTTCAATAAGGATTTATTAATAAAACAAACTGATTTTAATCAAGAAATAAAAAATATGCAATACTTTTATACGAAATTTAAACAGGCAAAAGATATTATTGTACCAAATGTATATACGGAATATTCTAATGAAAAAGTTATTTTAATGGATTTTATAGATAGTGTAAATATTGATACTCTTGAAAAAGAAGAATACAAGATTTTTTTTGCGTTGTTCTTAAAATTTTTTTATAATTGTGTAATCTCAAAAAAAATTATACATTGTGATGTCCATTTAGGAAATATTTTATTTGTTAAGCGTGTAAATGAAATGAACCAAGTAGAATATAAATTATGTATATTAGATTACGGAATATGTTTAGAAATAGATGTGAAAGAACAAAACTTTTTGGACGAGTTTTTAAAGCAGCTTCTTCACGATAGAGATAATTATAATAATGTTTTCAAAAATATTTTGAATCATATGAAAGATAAGTATAATTTAAGTGTAGAAAATTTTGATTTAATTATTCACGATATCAATCAATATGTTCGAACAAATACCTTACTTGGAGGTGTTTCCATAAGTCATTGTGATATATATAATTTTGTTAAAATTGTACAAAAGTATGATGTTATTATTCCGGAAAATATATATAAAATGTTGTTATGCTTTGTTAGCCTTATGGGGACATCAAATAAGTTATCTACTATCTTTTCAACATCAAATGAAAAACAATTATTTTTCCGATCGATACTATAAGATTTTTCTTATCCGTCTTTTTTCTTTTCTTCTTTTCTTCTTATATAAAAATATGAGCTACGAAATTATTAAGCAGAAAGACGGTATTGTTTTTCAAAAAAATATGAATAGTTCTGAATATAGAATTGTATCTTCTTTAAAGTTAAAGAAAAAAACAAACATACTTGACATTACAAAAAATAATGAATTTTTTAAATTGATCGCAGTATTAAATAGAGACGAAATTATAAGCTATGAAAATAAAAATGATATTATTACGATTGGGTTATCATCAGAAATTATGAAAGAATTTAATGATGTGTATATATTACATGTTACAAGTAAAATATGTAACGTAACCGAAAATAGTTGTGAAATAATCGGGAAATCAGTACCTTACAAAAAAGAATGTTCAAGAGTATTTATTTTGGAATACTTCATTATTAAACAAACTATTCAAAATGAAACCTATAATATCATTTTTTCATATTGTTTTGATGATCTTCCAGAAAATGTATTAAATAATCGCGAATTTGAATTATTCTCAAATTTTATGATAAATATTGTTCATAAATTGAATTTATATATTTGCAATTAAAATTTTATTGTATATATTTAAGATGGGTGGTTCATATTTAGAAAATATAATAGAAACTATTACAATGGCAATCATCAAAAAAGGTACGGACGTAGTTAAAAATGAAATACAAACTGGAGAGATTGATTTTATGCATATTTTTGAAGAATCTCTATCTAATACAATGACATCGACTAAAAAAAAATTCAGAATACTTAGAGATGGCTTACTCCTTTATTGCATAAAAAAAAATATTATTAACCCACGAACAAAAAAGACCAGTGAAAAAACACAGGTTACATCTTCATTGATTGATTTCTCAGCATGTAAAAAAATTATTCAATCCAACAAGAACTTAGCTAAACAATATCTTACTGAAATTATGTATTTAATCAAAAAAATATTAGATAATAAAAATTTATAGTATATTTCTTACATTTTGTCGTAATAAATATAATTTAAAACTTGGTAGGCTATACTATTATTCTTTAAGTCGGAAATAATATATATAAAAATTTGTTTAAAGAAAACCATGCAAATTTAAAAAAATGGTTAAGGATTTTTTAGACCTCGGAACACTAAAACACCGATCATGTCAAACAATTAATGAAACATATATAAACAATTATATGAATACTGTTTATTATAAATGTTGCCTCTACTCAATTTATGGTGTCATATAGTACCGATGTTATCAATTGCAGGTTATTTAGCATATCCCAAACAATTGCGGATAAATCCATCACTACTTTATATTTTGTCTCTTATTCATAATGGATTATTAGTTGCGTTTAGTGCTTGGACTTTTGTATCACTCTCTCGTATTTTGTATAATGATGGTATAGTATTCAAATCTAATTATTATTTTCAAAATCCACAGTTTGATATTATTATATATTGGTTTTACATCTCAAAATACTACGAGTTCTTTGATACATTCTTATTATACTTAAATGGTAAATCGCCAATATTTCTTCAAAAATACCATCATATAGGAGCGATATTAAGTTGGCATCTAATGTATGTCTATAAAGTTGATATGGTATGGATGGCATCGATTCTAAATTCGTTTGTCCATACAATAATGTATTCATATTACTTGGGTTGCTTATTGAAACTCAATCAGGTTAGGTTTCTCAAAAAATATATAACTTCTATACAATTATGTCAATTTTTCATATTGTATGTCAATTTCTATTTTTACAGACCTCCAATTGAGTCATGGTTTAATTATTATATTATTATTTTCTTTGCATCATACGGAGTTGGTGTAATTGGGTTGTTTGGGAAATTTTACTACGACAGTTATATTGACAAAAAGAAAATTCTTTAAGCCAGAAATAATATATATTAAAAGTTAGTTTAAAGAAATATTCTATATAAATTTAATATTTATATAAATATATGACAGAGAAAGTTGGAATATCTTTAGGTATAAATTGTACTAGTACTATGTGGGCTGTTCATAATAATGTAAGAAAACGAAAAGAAGATGGATATACAACATGCCCATTTGATATAATGGTATCTAATTATGTAGGTATTTGCGAATGTATAAAAGATGATTTTAAATATCTATGTGATGAAAATTATTTAGAATTAAATACTGTAAGCGATACCGAGACCATAATATATAATAACAAATATAATTTTATATTTAATCACGAAAGTCCAGGTCATGCAAATTTATATATTACTGAAGGATGGGAACATGGTATAAATCATTTTGTAATAAATAATTATGAAAATTTTAAAAAACGATATTCGAAAAGGGTAAATAATTTTAAAAACTACTTATCAGATGAAAATAATACAATTACTTTTATAATGACAACTTGGGAGAAAACAGACAATGATTTAAAAGAACTAAAAGAAATATTACATATTAAATATCCAAATCTAAAATATAATTTTATCTTATTAAATGATCCAAATGGCAAGGATTACTTTATTGCACACTTGAGAGCTATGCGTTTTACTGAAGATGATGAAGAACTGAAAAGGTTATTATAATATTATTTCTTTAAGCCAGAAATAATATATATTAAAAGTTAGTTTAAAGAACATGTATATTTTTTTGGCCAAAGTCAATTCGGGAAAGTCGGTTTTGGACATTTTTTTTGTCCATTTTCAAAAAGTCAAAATTACTTTTGGGGAAAAATAAGCAAAAATATACACCAGAGCATAATGATCTCAAATATTTATTTTATTAAAATGTTTGTGATTGTAAAATTTTAGGATTTTTCTGGATTTGCAAATGGCATTTTTCTTGGTATCCATTTAAGGATACGTTGGAAAATGCAAAAATGCATAAGGTATTTGTTACGATGCACGCTAACAAATTATTGTTTAAAATGTTATAATTATTACTGAAAGCTCAAAATGGATACCAAATGATACCAAAAAGATGCATTTTTGATTGCATTTTAAAATGTATCCTCAAATGGATACCAAAAAAATGCCAAAAATGCATACCAAAATTTTTGTTGCATATATAATAGCATAATTACTTATCAGTGAGTATTTTTGTTACGATATATGCAAAATGGATACAAATGGATACCAAAAAATGCATATAGTTGTTAAACGGCTTAGGATTTTTTTATAAAGTATAATAATGATTGATACAAACGATTCAGAGACGTTTAATTGTGAAACGTGTAATTTTACATGTAGTAAAAAAAGTAATTTTTTAAAGCATAATTCTACTAGAAAGCATATAGTACTTTCAAATAACTTACAAATAACTTCTACATCAGACTTCGTGTGCTCATGTGGGAGAAATTATAAACATAGACAAAGTCTTCACAAGCATAAAAAATTATGTAACACTTTAAAACCAACTAATTTAATAAATGAAAATGCAACAAACAATTTTGAAAAGCTAGCAAATTTACTGTTAGATGTAGTGAAACAAAATCAAGAGTTGCAAAAAATCATTTCTTTAAGTCAAAAATAATATATATTAAAAGTTAGTTTAAAGAACATGTATATTTTTTCGGACAAAGTCAATTCAGAAAAGTCGATTTTGGACATTTTTTTTGTCCATTTTTAAAAAGCCAAAATTACTTTTGGGGAAAAATAAGCAAAAATATACACCAGAGCATAATGATCTCAAATATATTTTCTATGTAAAAATCTGTTATTGTTAAATTTTAACACTTTTGCGGAAAACAATTTAGGCATTTTTCTTGGTATCCATTATATGGATACATTGGATACATTAAAAAATGTAGAAAAATGCAAGTATTTTTGCGAATATTGTTGCTTTGGTTGTCATAATAAGTTCAATTTTTCTAAACATAATTTGACACAGAAACATATCCAACGGATACCAAATGATACCAAAAAAATGCAAAAAAATGCAGAAAAAATACATCAGTGTTTATGTGGCAAAAAATACAAATATAGCCAAGGTTTGTCAAAGCATAAATTACAATGTCATATACAAAAAAATGAAGATGACTCTCCTGATCTTAAACTATTATCAGTGACAGAACCTTCGACCAATCAAATTGAAAAACTTACCAATCTTGTTTTTGATGTGGTAAAACAGAATCAAGAGCTTCAAAAACAAGTCTTGGAGTTATCGAAGGAAAAGATGGTGGTAACTAATTCGAATAATAATAATACAACAAATAATAATAAATTTAATTTGAACTTCTTTTTGAATGAGCAATGCAAAGATGCTATGAATATCATGGATTTTGTAAAGTCATTGACTCTTCAACTAAGTGATTTGGAGACAGTAGGGAAGATCGGTTATGCAGAAGGCATCAGCAAGGTCTTTGTAAATGGATTGAAAGAGCTGGATGTTTTCAAAAGACCAATTCATTGTAGTGATTTGAAGAGAGAAACCTTGTATGTAAAAGACGAGGGGATTTGGGAAAAGGAAAATGAAGAAAATACAAAAATAAAATATGCGATAAAACATATTGCACACAAAAATGTGCAACAAATTTCAGAATGGCAGCAAGAAAATCCGGGATATACGGATCCAGAATCGACTGTAAGTGAAGAATATATGAAGATTATTAATCATTCCATGGGTGGATTTACTGAGGAAGAGGATGAGACAAATTACAATAAAATCATAAAAAATGTGGCCAAAGAGGTGGTTATTCAAAAATAATTCAAAAACTTACTTAAATTTTGTATTATTTATGATGACAATTTTGATTTTACCTTTTTTATTTTTTCAGATTTTGCCTTAGGTTCTGTTTCCAGAATGTTTGTTTGAATAACTAAATTATCGGGTTGTTCTATTACTATATTTAATTTCTCTTCAATAATAACTTCTAGAGTTTCTTTATTTTTTGGATTACTTTTGCAATTTCTAATATGAGCCGCTAAACTTGCCTTATTTTTTCCAGACCAACAATTACATAAACTACATTTAAAATCATTATCATTTTCAATATTACCAAATCGAACAAACATTTTTTTTAGTTTTGGAAGTTGTATATCTTCGAGCTTATCAACTAGTTGTTTTGTTACCATTTTTATTGTATCCATCATTTGCATTTTTTGAGATATAAAAACTCGATATTCTTCACTGATTTCTTCCATATCCTCTTTGCTGATTGTGTATTCACTTTCATCATTATCGCAATTTAATGATAGCAATTTAAAAGATAAACTATCGATAATATCAATAGCTATTTTAATTTTGCTAATATTATAATCAGCATTTGGTATATATATATGGATTAGACCATTAATAATATCTATTTGAAAATCATTTTTGAATGTGATTGGGCTTTTTTGAGATACAAACACCCCGTGTATTTTTTGTGTCTGGATATCTCTTTCGAATTTTTTTACTTCATCTGTTGTTACAGAGCGACCATAGTCTTTATTTTCAAATAAAATAGATGGCTTTGTCTTATCCATTCTATTAACGCGAAGATCACAAGTAGCAGTATCATTTCCTACCTTGATGATTTCATCGCTTGGCATAATAGATTGTAAAATATAATATAACTCGGCTTCGCTAACATTCCCCTTTGAACTTGAATTATTTTTATATTTGTTTAAAAATTCACATAATTCTCCCGTAAGTTTTTGTTGCATAGTTTGTTGCATAGTAAAGGAATCCTTTATTTGCTGAATCCCTGAATTAGTTCTCTCTTCACTTGACTGAATAAAGCTAAAAATAGGTTGTTGAATTGTTGTTATCATCTTGGAAAGTTGTAGATCGATATTTTGCATAATCGCATCATTTTGATTGTTATCCTTGTTACTAAGCTCCAACAGTTTTGTAGTATCCTGCATAATAGAAGATGAAAAAGACTTGATGCAATTTTCTATTTGAACATAATTTTTCTCTTGACTTTTTGGAACGATATCATTAATTATAAGCGTTGTTTTTGTTAAAAGAAGATCATTGCTCTTTTCCATAAAAGTATTAATTTTTTCATTATTGGTTAAAATACTACTGTTCATTATATTTTTAATTTCTTCTATGTATTCTTTCTTAGATTCATGAAATCTAATAATGATATCAGACTTTACCGAGTTCAAATTAGAATGAATATCAGTAACCATCGAGAGAACTTTTGAACTAATGCTTGTATTTATTGTATCAGACAGGTTACTAGATAGGCTCTTAAGTATTTCGATAAATATATGATTCATAGTTACGATGTCTAGGTTGGTATTTTCTTTGTAGTAAGAAACAATAGTTTCATCTGTTATCTTAATGCAATTAC
>Ga0114960_10000043_pt1 | contig 93697 bp, 83 predicted proteins | sample C_130625_MF_Meta_FD_92637 | JGI IMG/M metagenome (GOLD analysis project Ga0114960, IMG submission 92637) | Freshwater microbial communities from Lake Croche, Canada to study carbon cycling - C_130625_MF_MetaG | ecosystem: Environmental > Aquatic > Freshwater > Lake | place: Lake Croche, Canada...
GCATGCAAGCAGCGGCCTAAATCAGTACCAGGTTTATCAGGTACTAATTTTGCGAGTAAGTTTGATTCTACAAGTGGTAAGTCCATTACACGTGCAACATCTTTAATACTACTTTTAGCAGCCATCGTACCATATGTGATAATTTGTGCAACCTGTTCTTTCCCATATTTATCAACTACATAATCTATCACTTTTTGACGGCCTTCATCATCAAAGTCCGTATCAATATCGGGCATGCTCTTACGATCCGGATTTAAAAAACGCTCAAATAGTAATTGATATTTAATAGGGTCTATGTTTGTAATACCAATACAATAGGCTACCACACTTCCAGCAGCAGAACCACGTCCGGGACCTACAAACACATCCATTTCTCGACCAGCTTTAATAAAGTCACTTACAATTAAAAAGTACCCTGCAAATCCCATTGTTTGAATTGTAAAAAGTTCAAAATCAATTCTCTCATTAATTTCAGGTGTAATTTCTTGGTATCGTTTATGTGCTCCTTCCCAAGTAATATGTTTTAAAAATTCCCATTGATTTTTATTGGCATCTTTGTGAATTTGAAATTCCTTTGGAATAGGGAAAGCAGGTAATAAAATGTCTTTTTTTAAATTTAAAACTTCAACTTTATCTACGATCACATTAGTGTTATCAATTGCTTCAGGGATATCACTAAATAGTTCAATCATTTCATGTTGAGTTTTAAAATAAAACTCATTGTTGGGGAACTTAAATCTTCGATTTTTTATTTGAATTTCATCATTTACAAAATCATCAAATCCCGGGGTAGATTGTTTCTCACCCGTATTTACACACAATAAAATATCGTGTGCATTGGCATCATCTTCATTTATGTAATGACTATCATTGGTGGCAATTACTTTTACATTATGTTTTTTTGCAAATTTTAATAAGGTTGCATTTATCTTTTCTTGTTCTGGAATTTTATGTCTTTGCAATTCGATGAAATAGTCATCGCCAAAAATAGCTAACCACCATTTGAATTCTTTTTCAGCTTCAGTTTCCCCATGTCTTAAAATAAACTGTGGTACATGAGCCCCAATGCAACAAGTCGTTGCAATAATACCTTCATGGTACTGTAGGATTAATTCTTTATCTATTCTAGGGTATTTACTATACATTCCTTCAATATACCCTAAGGAGGTAAGTTTGATTAAATTTTGGTAGCCTAACGCATTTTTTGCGAGTAATACCTGATGAAATCGATCATCTTTATTTTCTTTTGTAAATTGTTTTTGATGCCTGTCTTTAACCATGTAAAATTCACATCCTACAATGGGTTTGACGATGGGCGCAAGTATATCCTTCCCTTGAGGATCTTTACCAATCACTTTCGTATTTTTCCAAGCTTGACTAACAAAATTGAAGGCGCCAAACATATTTCCGTGATCGGTAATAGCCAAAGCTGGCATTTTATCATTCATGGCCTTTTTATACAGTCCTTCAATTGAAGCAGCTCCGTCTAGTAATGAGTATTGTGTATGAACGTGTAGGTGAGAAAATGTTGACATAAAAGTGAATGGCTAAGTATACAAATATCGTTAAAATGATGCGTTCAATTTGTCCTAATTTTCCACAAAAATCGGTTAAAATTCATGTAATTCATTTCTAAAATGCTTTTCTTTGGCTTAACTTGCGACAGATGAGATTTTCAAATTTTTATATAACAAGATTTTTATTTTGCCTAATTGTTTTGTTGGGTAGTTGTTCTACCATTCAAAAAGTAAGTCATTCGACGAAAGCTGCCCTTTCAAATTTGAAGTTTTCCAATTCGAATACAGTTATAAACAATGTAGTTGATAATAAAGAAGAAATTCAATTCTTGGATAATCTTTCTGTTACACCAGGTAAAGTATTTATCAAAAACGCAAGTGGTGATATAGCATCTAACTATGAAAATACTTCAATAACAAAAAATGAACTGATGCCGTCTAACTTGTCTGAGGTTGAAAAAGCAAATTGGTTACAACTAAAGTATTCTATCAAAATGGATGTAGCTGTGGAATCCATCATAAACATTCCCTTAATTGAAAAAATTGATGAATGGTTTGGTACACCATATCTTTATGGTGGGAATACTAAAAATGGAGTTGATTGTTCTTTTTTTACATTTGATGTAATGCGGAGTGTTTATTCAATTAATTTAAAAAGAACTGCAGCTGAACAATTTGAACAAACTTCAAGAATTAATTGGGAAGATTTAAAAGAAGGAGATTTGATCTTTTTTAAAACTGAAGGTCCAAAAAAAATATCGCATGTAGGCATATATTTGTCAAATAATAAGTTTGTTCATGCTTCTGTTCGCAATGGGGTTACCATTAGTGATTTATCAGAACCTTATTATCAACGTACATTATACAGTATGGGTAGATTGCCTAATTTGGCTAAATAATTTTTTTACGCTAATTATTTGCCTGCGTTTTCATTGTTTATTTGGACATAATAAAGGCGCTTAATGGCTTCTCCAAATGTGGTTTCATTAAAGTTGTCTAATTTAATTAAACGCTTTTGAGGAATATAATCTGCTGGTAAAAAATCAAATTGTTGACCCTCGAATTTAAAATGTAAGGGTTGGTCAAAACCTTTTACACAATTTTTCCATTGGTAGGTCAATATTTTTTCTTTTTTATCATAGCTATAGGAAAATACTGGTAATTGAATGGTTCTTAAATATTGATCAAATACTTTGCTAAAATTAATACCCGATTTTTTTGAAATATAATTTTCAATTTCATCCGTGGTCACCGTTTGATGATAAAAATCTTTATTTAATCCAATTAAAATGGATCTAAATAAGTTATCATCATTAACTGACTTTCTGATGCTATGCAACATTACGGCTCCTTTTGCATACATATCACTACTGCCTTCTTCATTTACCCCGTAATGTCCAATAATGGGTCGATCGTTCATGATTCTTTTTCTTAAGCCATACGTATAATCATCACCAGCTTCTTTACCATAATAATATTCCGTAAACAAGGTTTCAGAGTAACTTGTGAAACCTTCATGCACCCACATATCTGCAATGTCTTTTGTAGTGATATTGTTGGCAAACCATTCATGTCCACTTTCATGCACAATAATATAGTCCCATTGTAAACCCCAGCCAGATCCTGATAAATCGCGCCCTAAATATCCATTGGCAAATTTATTTCCATAGGCAATTGCTGACTGATGCTCCATGCCTAAATGTGGACTTTGAATAATTTGATAACCATCTTCATAAAAAGGATAAGGACCAAACCAGTATTCAAAAGCTTCCAACATTTTTGGCACTTGCTTAAACTGTTCTACTGCTTTAGAAGAATCAGACCTCAGTACCCAATAACTCAAATCTAGATTGCCTATTAAGCCTTTGTAAATTTCCTTCCATCCAACATAATCTCCAATATAAGGGATGATATTGTAGTTGTTAATAGGATTGGTGACTTGCCAACTGAAGCGGTTGTTATTATGAATGTTGACAAGGTTTGACTCCGCCACTTTTCTGCCATTACCAATTGCAATTAAGTTTTTATCCTTAGGTACTTGAATGGTTAATTGAGCACCTTCTTCTGGTTCATCGGATTGATGGTCTTTGCAAGGATACCAAACAGAAGCCCCTAATCCCTGACAAGCCACAGACATCCAAGGTTGTCCATTGCTATCTTTTTTCCAAATCCATCCACCATCCCATGGAGGACGTGTCGCTTCCTTGGGAACGCCATGATAAAAGATGGTTAAACCAAACGCTTGTCCTTTTGGAATTTGTTTTTCTATTTGGGCAATCGCTATATTATTGGATCTTGTAAATTGTAAACGAACTGTATTCAGATTGTCATTGATATTGGGCATTAATAAAATACTATCCACTACCAATGGTGCTTGTAAATCGATTTGAATTGGCTTTGAAGATTTTACTGCCAATGCTTTCCAGCTTACAACTCCAACAATTGATTTAGCTTCATCATTAGGGGTAACATCAATTACGTATCTTTTAATATCAAACCAATCTCTGTTTTCATTTAAACTTCCACGAAGTGTATCCGACTTTGTAAATACGGGTTGAGCGTTAACGGATAAACCTAATAGTAATATAGAAAATAGAAAGGTCAGTTGTTTCATAAGGAATGTAAATATTGAATTATAAAAATACGCAAAAAGCCAAAACTCAAGATATTATTGAGAAGCGTCTTTTTTTAATTTATCCTTAAATACTTTTTCGAACTTTTCCAATTTTGGACCAATCACATAGCGGCAATAACCTTGATTGGTATTGTCGTTGTAATAATTTTGGTGATAACTTTCAGCGGAATAAAATTTTGTGAAAGGTGTAATTTCTGTAATGATAGGCTTGTCCCAAGCTTTTGCTGCAGTTAATTCCGCTTTGTATTTTTCTGCTACTTCCTTTTGGTGTTCATTATGGTAAAAAATGGCACTGCGGTATTGTGGGCCTACATCGTTTCCTTGTTGATTAGGAGTGGTTGGGTCGTGTGTTTTCCAGAAAACAGCTAATATGTCATCAAAACTAATTTTCGTAGTGTCATAAGTAATTTGACATACTTCGGCATGGCCAGTTGTTTTGTCACAAACTTGTTCATAAGTAGGGTTTTCAATATGCCCGCCACTGTAACCACTGGTTACGTTAACAACCCCTTCTAAACGCTGGTAAATGGCTTCGGTGCACCAAAAGCAACCTGATCCGAGTGTGATAGTTTCTGTATTTGACATGTTAATTATTTTTGGAGTAGGATTTGTTTTTTTGGATTGGGTAGATTGAGCGCAGGCTTGTAAGTTTAAAAAGGCAGCAATCAACATAATTCCACTAAGTATAGATTTCATAAGTAAGTTATTAGTATGTAATTTAAAACATTTTAATCTTTTATTTGTTCAAATGCTGTTAATGTTTATTTAACTAAATTTGCACCCAACGATAATATGAGAGTATACCCTGACAATGCTTTAACCCAATTAGAATTTGATAAAATCAATGCTATTTTATTGGGGTATTGTCAAACGACTATTGGAAAAGAGTTGGTTCAGGAAATGCGCATTCATACCTCTCTAAAATACATTCAAACAGCTTTAAAACAAACCGAGGAGTATAAATACATAAAAGCTGCTAATCAATATTTTCCTACGGATTTTGTGTTGGATATAAGAAAGGACCTAAAATTGTTAGGCATTCCTGGAGCGGAATTAACAGGGGAACAATGGTTATTGGTTCGCAGATTATCAGAACATACAAATAATATTTTTAAATGGTTTGATGGGGAGCGCATGCAAGCATATGCAAATATGTATGAAGTGATAGGGGAAAGCTATTATGAAAAAACAATTGTAGAAAGTATAGATATTATTATTGACGATCGTGGTAATGTGAAAGACAATGCATCGGATGATTTGGCTAAGATTCGAATGCAATTGTATAAAAAACGTCAGGAGTTAAGACGCATTTTTGATAAAGTCATTCATCGGTTAGCAAAGGCTGGTTATACTGCAGATATTGATGAAAGTTTTAGCAATGGTCGAAGAGTTGTAGCTGTTTTTTCAGAGTATAAACGTATGGTAAAAGGTTTTTTACATGGGGAAAGTGATAGTAGAAAAACTGCTTTTATTGAACCAGAAGAAACCATTGAGTTGAACAATGAATTATATAGTTTAGAACAGGAAGAACAAAAAGAAGTGCAAAGAGTATTAAGACTGCTTACAACGCAATTAGCGCCCTATTCTACATTGCTATTGAGTTATATTCAAATGGTTGGTATTTTTGATTTTATACGTGCAAAAGCTTTGTTGGCAATTGATATGAATGCTCATATGCCCATGGTGCAAAACAATGCAACCTCTCAATTAATAGATGCATATCATCCACTATTGTATTTGTATAATAAAGCTTCTGGTAAAAAAACCATTCCCGTTAATTTACATTTAGATGATGAAGCTAGAATATTAATTATTAGTGGACCCAACGCAGGAGGCAAAACGGTGTCCATGAAAACTTTAGGGTTGAATCAAGTGATGATGCAAAGTGGACTTTTGGTTCCCATGAATTCAACTTCACAAATGGGCATTTATAAACAATTATTTATTCAATTAGGAGACACACAAAATCTAGCTTTTGAATTAAGTACGTATTCAAGTCACTTAAAGCATATGAAGCATTTTATTGAAAATGCAAATGGCAAAACCATGTTTTTTATTGATGAACTAGGAAGCGGATCCGACCCTCATTTAGGTGGTGCATTTGCTGAGGTTATTTTGGAAGAATTGTCTTATAAACATGCTCAAGGTATTGTGACTACCCATTATTTGAATTTGAAAGTAATGGCCAATCACAATAAAGGAATTGTAAATGGTGCGATGCAATTTGATGAGGTTAAATTAGAGCCTTTATATCAATTGGTGATTGGTAAACCCGGTAGTTCTTACACTTTTGCTATTGCAGAAAGAATTGGCTTGCCTAAAAACCTAATTAATCGAGCTCGAAAAATGGTTGATACACACCATTTTGAATTGGATAAGTTGTTAAATAGAACCGAACAGGATTTACAATTAGTGCAACAGGAGCGCAAGGAACTACATAAAAAATTAAAAGAAAATGATGCTTTAAAACAATCGCTAACGCAAATATTAGATAAGGAAAAACATCATCAGCAAATAAGTTTATTAAAAGAACAAAACAGAGTAGCGGAAGAGAAGTTTGCATACAACAAGGAAATGGAAAGACAGTTGAAACAGATTGCTTTAGATTGGAAAAAGAGTGAAAAGAAAGAGGATGTCATGAAGACGCTGTTTAATTTATTATTCAAAAAGAATGATGCCATTATTATTAATAAATTAGCTAAAAAAGTAGACAAGAATTTTAAAGAAAGCAATGCTCCAATTGTAGTGGGGGCGACTGTTAAATTAAAGAAGAATTATCAAGTAGGTGAAGTCCTTGAAATAAAAGGAAAACGTGCTATTGTAAAAGTGGGGCAACTTCCAATGAATATTGATTTAGTTGATTTATTAGTTGTTGAAAAAATACAATCACCCGAACCATTAACACCAAAAAAAGCAATCAATAAAAAAAATTAAAATTAATAATATGATAGTTGACGATTTAACCAATATTGGTAAATATGTAAGTTTGCACCCTCGATTTGAAAAAGCATTTTCATATTTAAATGCAACTGATTTTAAAAATAGTAAACTTGGCAAATATGAAATAGAAGGGGACCTTATATTTTCAATTATTGTAAATGAGGAGGGTGTTTCCCTATTAGATTCAACTGCTCAATTTGAATGTCATAATCAATATATTGATATTCAATATGTATTTAATGGAGTAGAAACTGTAGGGTACAAATCAAGGTTAACTTGTGTCGAGCCTAGGGGAGAATATGATGAAAAAAAGGATATTTTGTTTTTTGAAGATGCCCCTGATTTCTTTTTTAAATTATATCCCGGTCAATTTGGTATATATTTACCTGATGATGTGCATGCTCCTATGATTGGAGATGGAAAGATTCATAAAGTGATCTTAAAGGTTAAGATATAATTTTAAAAATAAAAATGTAAACATGAAATCAATTTTAATAGCTATTATTTTATTTGGGACAATTATAAATACACATGCCCAAACTTCAACAATTCCATCCGATATTACTAAACTATTAAAGTTCACAAATGACAATTATGACATGGGTAAAATAATATATGGAAAACAAACTGAGTTTACTGTTGATATTGAAAATATTAGTGTAATACCTATTTCAATACTTAATGTAACCGTAGGATGTGGTTGTACGACTCCAAAATACAATCAAGGACAAATAATTGCTCCGGGTGCACACGCAACAATCGTATTAGGATATAATGGATCGAACTTAGGGAATTTTAGTAAAGTAGCTACAATTTTGTTTAGTGGGAATATGACTAAACAACTTAGTTTTCATGGAGTAGGCGTTCAACCCTAAACAGAGAAAGAATGTATAGTGCGGAGAGAGAGGGATTCGAACCCCCGGACCTGTTACAGTCAATAGTTTTCAAGACTATCGCAATCGACCACTCTGCCATCTCTCCGCGGCAAATGTAGTGTAGGAAACTGAATAATTCAAAAAAAATACAAATTTATTCCTACAAACAAAAGTCCTAATTTATTGACTACCATGTATCTTTACAAAAAAGGAACCTGTGAAAGAACTATTGGCTGTAAATACGTTTTTTTGGAAATATAGAGTAAGATTCTTTATAGGCATATTATTTGTAATCTCAACCAATTATTTGGCGGTTTTATCTCCTCAAATTACTGGTTATGTAGTAAATCTGGTTCAAGCTAATCTTCCCGGTGGAAAATTAAATACAAGCATACCTTCCGATTTTATCGTTACAATTATTGCAAAATTTGCAAAGAGCTATCAATTTAATTTTGCAACCATCATAACATTTTGTTGTATCACCATTTTATTTTTAGCGCTTATTAGGAGTTTATTTATGTTTTTTATGCGTCAAACAATAATTGTAATGAGTAGGCATATTGAATTTGATCAAAAAAATCAAGTCTTTGCTCATTACCAAAAATTGGATACAGAATTTTATAAAACACATAGTACAGGTGACTTAATGAATAGAATGGCCGAAGATATTAGCAGGGTAAGGATGTATACAGGTCCAGCTTTAATGTATTTAATTAACCTTATATCCATTATTGGATTTTGTTTATTCAGCATGTTCACAAAAGATGCCCAATTGAGTTTATATGTACTAGCACCTTTACCAATTTTAGCCATTACGATCTATATTGTCAATATTGTTATTAACAAAAAAAGTGAAAAAATACAAGGACAATTATCTGATTTAACGACCAATGCACAAGAAACTTATTCCGGTATAAGAGTCATCAAATCATTTGTTCAAGAAACCACAATGCTTGGTTTTTTTAAAAAAAACAGTGAATTATACCGGAAAAGTGCAGTAGGGTTAGCAAGCATCGAGGCATTTTACACACCTACTATGTCTTTAATGATTGGATTGAGTACTTTGTTAACAATATTTTTAGGAGGCATTCAAGCCTACCAAGATCCCAGTAAAGTAGGAACCATAATTGAGTTTGTCTTTTATATTAACATGCTTACTTTCCCAGTAAGTGCCATTGGATTAACTGCTAGCATGATTCAAAGAGCTGCTGCTTCTCAAAAAAGGTTGAATGAATTTTTGGCAATTAAGCCAACAATTAAAAGTGGACATTTGCCTATTACAAATACAAGTGGAAATATTGAATTTGAACATGTTTCTTTAACCTATCCTCATTCTGGTATAAATGCTTTATCAGCGTTTAATTTAAAAATAACGGCTGGTCAAAAAGTATTGGTGTTGGGTAAAACAGGTTCCGGGAAATCCACTATTGCACAATTATTAACCCGCATGTATGATCCCACTAGTGGGAATATTTTATTAGATGGTGTTAATATTAAAGATATTTCAAAAAGCCATTTGAGAAATGAAATTGGATACGTTCAACAAGATGTTTTTTTATTTAGTGATTCCATCAAAAACAATATACAATTTGGCTTAACGGACTTAATTGACAATGAAGAACAAATAAATGAAGCATCCATAACTGCACACGTTTACAATGAAATTCAACAATTGTCCAATAAATATGATACTTTAATAGGGGAGAGGGGAACTACTTTAAGTGGAGGCCAAAAACAAAGAGTTTCTATCGCTAGGGCGATTGTAAAAAAACCTAATATTTATCTATTTGATGATTGCTTAAGTGCAGTGGATGCGAAAACTGAACAAATTATTTTGCAAAATCTTGCTGGATATATGCAGGATAAAACGGCCATTTTTATTACCCACAGAATTTTTTACACACTACATTTTGATTTAATTATTTACCTTGAAAATGGTAAAATTGCCGAAATGGGAACACATTTTGACTTATTAACAAAAAATGGATTGTATGCAGACTTATACAAAATACAGCAAACCCAAGAAGAGGTAAAAAATAATTAATTTTAAATTTGATTTTTTAACTTAAATTTTAATATTTTAGATTTATAAAAGAAGATGTAAATTATGGATAACGAGCAATATGATCAGTATGATAGGAAAGTTGAGAGTGTATTTAGTTCAAGAATACGTGCTGGAAAAAGAAGAACTTATTTTTTTGATGTGCGTGCAACACGTGCGAATGATTATTTTTTGACAATTACAGAAAGTAGAAAAAGATTTGATAACAATGGCTATGATCGCCACAAAATATTCTTATATAAAGAAGATTTCAATAAATTCATTAAATCAATTACTGAAGCAATTGATTTTGTAAAAACAGAATTAATGCCAGACTTTGATTTTGATGCATTTAACCATGAAGAAAGTACAACAACTGAAGATAATGTTAATACTGCTAGCATAACAGATACACCAAGCTTGAACAAGAATGTGACAACTGAAATGCTTGATGAACTCGCTCAAGATATAGACCCAACAACGATTACAGAAAAAAAACCATTAGAAGCTAGGGAAACAACAGCTAGCCAAGGGGATAATTTAAGTACAGAAGAAGTAGACAAATGGTAATCAACCAACTATTTGTTGACTCGTTATAGTTGTTTAATCATCCATATGTCACAACCATCATGTCCACTATTGCCCAATGGTCCTTCCATTCTAGCAAAGCCAATTTTTTCATAAATAGAAACTGCTTTAGCGAGTTCGGGCATCGATTCTAAATATATTTGATGATATCCATATTCTTTCGCCCATTGCATTGATTTTTCCATTAGTTGCCTACCTAAACCATTGCCTCTTGCTGTTGCTTGTAGGTATAATTTTACCAATTCGCAAGTGCCAGCAGGCAGGTTCTTTGTGGGGAAAATGCCACAGCCACCCACTACTTTGTCTTGTAGTGTTGCAATAAAATATATGGAGCCAGGCGTTTTAAAAAGCTCAAATAATGCGTCCGTAGTTGGGTCAAAATAAACCGTACCAGGTTTATTGGCTCCAAATTCAGCCAAAGCGGCTCTTATAACCAGGGCTATGGCTGCATTGTCTTTTTGTTCAATTGGCCTTATTTGATAATTTGTTTCCATTAAGCATTTTTTCTCCAATTTTTGTATTGATTTATTAATCCATTGGTCGAACTATCATGTCCATTAACCATTTCCTCCCTGTTAAGTTCTGGTAATATTTTATTTGCCAATTGCTTACCCAATTCAACACCCCATTGATCAAAACTGAATATATTCCAAATAACGCCTTGTGTGTAAATTTTATGCTCATAACAAGCAATTAAAAAACCCAATGTAGAAGGGGTGATTTTTTTTATTAAAAAAGAATTAGATGGTTTATTGCCTGGAAATATTTTGAAAGGGGTTAAAAATTCAATTTCATTTTGGGTTTTGTTGGCAGCCATTAATTCGTCAATCACTTCCTTTTGGGTTTTCCCATTCAACAAGGCTTCTGTTTGTGCAAAAAAATTGCTCAATAATTTTATATGATGATCTCCTATTGGGTTGTGGGTTTGAGCTGGTGCTATAAAATCGCAAGGTATCATTAGAGTGCCTTGATGGATTAGTTGATAGAAAGCATGTTGACCATTGGTTCCTGGTTCTCCCCAGATAACTGGCCCTGTTGTATAATTAACAAGTGTACCTTTTCTGTCAATTTGCTTTCCGTTACTTTCCATGTTTCCTTGTTGAAAATAGGCGGCAAATCGGTGCATATATTGATCATAAGGAAGTATGGCTTCACTTTGGGCTCCAAAAAAATTAGTGTACCAAATACCAAGTAATGCCATTATTACCGGTATGTTTTTATCAAAAGGAGTATTTCTAAAATGGTTATCCGCATCATGTGCCCCTTTTAACAAAGCTTCAAAGTTTTGATATCCAATGGTGAGAGCTATAGATAAGCCTATCGAACTCCATAAAGAATACCTACCACCAACCCAATCCCAAAATGCAAACATATTTTCAGTTTTTATACCAAATGCATTAACTGCTTTTACATTGGTACTTAAAGCAACAAAATGGGTAGCAATATGGGCTTCATTTTTGGCAACTTGTAAAAACCAGTCTCTTGCAGTATGTGCATTGGTCATGGTTTCTTGTGTTGTAAATGTTTTTGAGGCAATCAAAAATAAAGTTTCTTCAGGGTTAACTTTTTTTAATGTTTCAGCTATATGGGTTCCGTCTATATTGCTAACAAAATAAACTTGTATACCTTCTATCCAATATGGTTTCAGGGCCTCGGTTACCATAACAGGACCTAAATCACTTCCACCAATTCCAATATTTACTATGTTTTTAATTTTTTTTCCTGTATAACCTTTATGTACACCTGTATGAATAGCTATACAAAATTTTTCCATTTGCTGTAAGACCTTTTTAATTTCAGGCATAATATTAATGCCATTTACGATTAAAGAAGGTGCTGAAAAATTTCTTAAAGCAGTGTGTAAAACTGCTCTTTTTTCAGTTTCATTGATTGCCACTCCACTAAATTGAGCTTCAATAGCTGTCCCTAATCTACATTCATCAGCAAGTTGCAAAAGCAATTGCATGGTCTTGTCAGTGACAATATTTTTAGAATAATCAAATAAAATTTCAGGGGTGGTAATGGAATAGTTTTCAAATCTTTTTTCCTCAACTAGAAATAAATCTTTCATTTGTTTTCGATTCATTTCTTCTTCAAAATGTTTTTTTAAAACAAACCAGGCTTGTGTTGTTGTAGGATCAATTCTTTCTAACATATTATTTTTTGTGATTATATTTATAAAACAAAGCTAAAGTATATTCTTGTTGATAGCTATAATTGATCAATTGCAGATATTGTGTTTGCAATGTCCGTGTCTGAAATATCTAAATGAAACACAAACCTAACTTGGGTTGGCGTCATGGCAATGGCCAATATTCCTTTTTCTTTTAAAGTTGACACAAAACTAGCAGCAGTATATTTACCTTGAATTGTGGCAATTAAAATATTGGTTTCAACAGGTAATATAGAGGACACAAAGTCTTTTTTTGCTAGAAACTCACTAACCATTTTTGCATTTTTGTGGTCTTCGGCTAATCGGTCAATATGATGTTCCAATGCATAAATACCAGCAGCAGCTAAAAATCCAGCTTGTCGCATGCCTCCACCAAAAACTTTTCTCCATCTTCTTGCTTTCTGTATAAAATCAAAAGAGCCAAGAAGGACACTTCCCACAGGAGCTCCCAATCCTTTGCTCAAACATATTGAAATTGAATCAAATATGTTTCCATATTCCACTGAGGATTCCTTTTGGGCTACCATTGCATTGAAGATGCGAGCACCATCCAAATGTAAGGGTAGTTTCTGTGTTGTTGCTAATTTTTTAATTTCTAGTAAGGTGTTAAAATCATAACAAGCTCCGCCACCTCGATTTGTAGTGTTTTCTAAACTAATTAAATGGGTACGAGGTTTGTGGATATCATTAGGGTTGATAGCTCCCAAAATTTGACTTGCTTTGAGTCTGCCTCGATCACCTTGCAAAAGTTTAACGGAGCATCCTGAATGAAAGGCAATACCACCGCCTTCATATTGATAAATATGGGATAGCTCATCACAGATAATTTCGTCGCCTGCTTGGGTATGTGTTTTAATCGCCAATTGATTGGTCATTGTACCACTAGGACAAAAAAGTCCAGCCTCCATACCAAATTTAGCAGCGGCTATACTTTCTAAAGTGTTTATAGAAGGGTCTTCACCAAAGACATCATCACCAACTTGGGCTGATTGCATAAAAGTTAACATCCCGCTGGTTGGCTTGGTAACGGTATCGGATCTAAAATCAATCATTTTACGAAGATAAATCTATGGGTGGATAAACGAAAAAAATAAATTTTAAGGAATTATGGGTTGTTTTTGACTTTTCTTCTCAATATTTGTAAAATTGGTCACAAAATAGTACCTTTGCAGACTGATAACACTATACTATTTAAGTGTTTTATACGTTATATACAAAAATAAATTCTTTGCATGAGGCAGCTTAAAATTGCTACACAGATTACCAACAGAGATTCTCAAGCGGTAGAAAAATATTTACAAGAAATTTCTAAAATTTCAATGATCAATCCTGAGCGGGAAACCACCTTAGCACAACAAATAAAAATGGGGGATCGACGTGCTTTGGATGAATTGGTACAGGCAAATTTACGTTTCGTCGTATCTGTTGCCAAACAATATCAGCACCAAGGTTTGTCCTTAAGTGACTTAATTAATGAAGGTAACCTAGGATTAATTAAAGCTGCTCAACGATTTGATGAAACAAAAGGGTTCAAATTCATTTCTTATGCAGTTTGGTGGATACGTCAGTCTATTTTACAAGCTTTAGCAGAACAAGGAAGGTTGGTTCGCTTACCACAAAATAAAATTGGCACCTATAATAAAGCCAATAAAGCATACATGGCTTTTGAGCAAGAGCATGAAAGAGAACCTTCAACAGAGGAATTAGCAGGCATTTTAGAAATGTCTGAGACTGAAATTAATAATATATTCCAATCCAATACACGCCATACTTCATTAGATGCCCCTGTTCATGAAGCAGAAGATGTTGCAATGGGTGATTTATTAGAAGGAGGTGCCGATACGGACGAAGATGTTATGAAAGATTCATTGAGAGAAGAAATTCGTCGTGTATTAAAGTCGTTGAGTCCAAGAGAAGCAGAAATTGTAAATGCTTATTTTGGTTTGGATGGAGAAAATGGGGTTACTATAGAACAAATTGGGATCAAATATGATTTAACTAAAGAAAGAATCAGACAAATTAAAGAACGTGCTATCAAGAGATTGCAAAAAGCTAGATATAGTAGTGCGTTAAAAGCTTATTTGGGCTAATTCATAATAATATCATAAGAAGCCCCTACAATCAATTTGAATTGTTGGGGCTTTTTTTTAATAATTTTGAAAATACAATTTTGATACAATGGAAACAGAAAAAGTTAGCATACTAATTATTGGTTCAGGTCCCGCTGGATATACAGCTGCTATTTATGCCGCAAGAGCGAATATGAAACCCCTTTTATACCAGGGTATTCAACCTGGTGGACAATTGACCATTACTACAGAAGTAGAAAATTATCCAGGGTTCCCTGATGGTATTCAAGGACCTGAAATGATGATCAATTTTGAAAAACAAGCTGCAAGAATGGGAACTGACATTCGATATGGTTTAGCAACAAAAGTTGATTTTAGTGGTGAAGTAAAAAAAGTTTGGATTGATGATGAAAAAGTAATAGAGGCCAATGCAGTCATTATTTCAACAGGAGCAAGTGCAAAATGGTTGGGAATACCTAGTGAAGAGCGGTTAAATGGATTTGGTGTAAGTGCCTGTGCGGTATGTGATGGATTCTTTTTTAAAGGAAAAGAAGTTGCCATAGTTGGTGCAGGAGATACTGCTGCCGAAGAAGCACATTACTTGTCAAAAATGTGTACAAAAGTTCACATGATTGTACGAAAAGATAAAATGCGTGCTAGTAAAATCATGCAAGACAGGGTTTTAAATACGCCCAATATAAAAGTATATTTCAATACTGAAACCGATGAAATTCTTGGTGAAAAAACTGTTCAAGCAGTTCGCGTAAAAAATAATATTACAAATGAGTTGTTAGAAATTCCGGTGAGTGCTTTTTTTGTAGCAATAGGCCATCAACCCAATAGTGATATCTTTAAAGGATTTCTTGAAATGGATGAAACTGGCTATATTATTACTCAACCTGGCACAACGAAAACAAATATTGACGGGGTATTTGCTGCCGGTGATGTTCAAGATAAAAATTATAGACAAGCAGTAACAGCAGCAGGTAGTGGCTGCATGGCTGCTTTAGATGCAGAAAGATATTTAACGTCAAAAGGTCACTAATAGTAAAATGCGTATTAGTTTAAATAACTTAAATTTTCATGGGTATCATGGAATCTTTGAGGAAGAGAAAAAACTAGGTAATCAATTTAAAGTAACTATCCATATTGACTTTACCCCTTTGGTAGAAAAGGTTGAATTTTTGGAACAAACAATTGATTATGTTTCAGTTTATTCGATCATTAAAGACAGTATGAATACACCCACACCATTACTTGAAACATTGGTCTGTTTGATCGCTGACAAAGTGTTAAAGCAGCACCCAATTGCAGAAAAAGTATTTGTTGAAATTACAAAACTGAAATTACCCATCCCATTTTATGATGGTGAAACCTCCGTTTCTATTGAAAAAAAGAGGGGTTAAATTTTTTTATCTTTCCATTTATTAGATTGAATGTACAAATACGATGGTATTAATAAACAAATCCAATATATAATTTCACACATCCAACCAATTGTAATGGGTAAATCAAAATATTCAATCGTAAGATAACAATAAGTTATATAGATCAATATTGCACCTAATTCAATCCATAAATTTATTTTAGATTGACCTGTTCCAGTCACTGCATTTAACCAAATTGTAGCCATTGCCATTAAAATTAAAGCAAAAGAAACAACCCTAAGCACAGGGATAGCTTCTTGCATAAAACTATCATTTTGTCTAAACATGGATAGAAATTGGTTGGCAAAAAGATTTAATAAAACGAAAATGGTTAACGCAAATCCCACGCTCCATTTCATGATTTTATAGATCAATGGAATGACATTTTCTTTTTTATTTTGACCTATAATATTACTAACCATGGTATTTGTGGTCGTGGCAAAGGCCCAAGTAAAGCATCCAAAAACACCAAATATATTGCGCATCGTATTCGAAACTGCAAGGGATTGCTCACCTTTATGTTCAATTAAAATATAGAAAAATTCCCAACTAATGATACTAATCATATATTGAGCCATAATGGGAGCTGATTGAGATAAGATTAATTTAATAGACTTCCAATCAATTTTAAATTCCTTAAATAATTGAAACCTAGCCCCAATTTTTTGAATATGAATGACTAAATAAATAACAAAAAGACCCAAAATTTCAGCAATAATGGAGGCATAAGCTGCACCATTTAATCCCATCGATATAAAACCAAAATGTCCAAAAATTAAACTGTAATCAAAAAATATATTGACAGCAGCTTCCGTAGCTGTTCCAATAATTAAAAATTTGCTTTGATTGGTACCAACTAGTAATGCATTTCGCATTTGATAAATAAATAAAAAGGGTATTCCCCATATTCTAATTTTTAAGAAACTAAGTACTGCATTTAAAATTTTTTGATCATGAGTTACATTTTTAAATAAAGTTGGGGCGATAAAATAAGTAAATCCAATTGCCATTAAAGAAAAGAAAAGAGAAATAATAACCCCTTGTAAAAATAGGGTGCCAATTTCGTTCACTTTATTCTCTCCTGCTCTTCGGGAAATTAAGGCTTGTAAACCATTGTTTAAACCTTGCGTCATTACCCCAAAAATTAAATAATAAACACCAGTAATGCCCGCTATTGCAAGTGCTTGGCTACTTAAAATTCCCAAAAAGATATTGTTAATGACAAAATTTACCTGGGGTACAAGAATGGCTAGCGCAATAGGTAGCGAAATGGATAGAATTTGCTTGCTAGAGACATTTACTTGCAAGGAAGGTGTTTTACGAATTTCACTCATATATTGTAAATCTACTATTAGTTTTAGCAAAGAACTGACTCTTTTTTTATATCATTGCATAAGATTTAATAAATGTATAAAAATATTTTAAACTTATATAGCCAAGCTGATAAGACTGGTCATCAAGAACATGATCAATTGTATCTAATTCTTGATCAAAAGAATATTGTATTTTCAGTAAAAAGTACAAACAACCATTTTATTGCCTTAGAACACTTTTCTATAGAGGATGAAGTTGCAAGTTGGTCAACCATTGAACAATTTTTAACAACCCACTCAACAATATTAAATTGGTCGTTTCGATCAATCTCTATGATATGGAATAGTCCTAAATTTTTACTTACAAAAAAATTAATTAAAGAAGATACTTTACTATATATCGATGAGTTAAATTTAGTGCATCCTAAATTGAATGAAGAAGAATTATATATTTCTCCAATAAATCATGATTTAGTTTTATTGTTTAACATACCAGATGTAATGAGTGCTTTATTTTCTAGATTGTTTCCAAATGGTAGTTGGCATCATTATACTGAGTATATTTTACACAATCATCAAGACAATGAAGTTTCGATCTATTTTTTCGACACTTTCTTTTGTATAAAAATTATCAAAGCGGGTAAATTACAATTTATCAATTATTTTGATCTTGAAGAGGATGACCAAAATGCATATAATATATTAAATGCCTGTTCAAATTGCGATTTAGATTTAGGTACTGCAAAAATTAAAATTTTCGGTTATTTTAAAGCAAAACATCAATTTATACACCAAGTAGCAACTTATTTTTCCACTGGTGAAATAGTAGAAATTCCAAAAGAGGGAATAGGAGCTTACTTACTATTGGAAGAGCCAAATCATATTTATGCTACTTATTTAATTTTTTAATGAGAATTATTTCAGGGAAATATGGAGGTCGTAAAATTCACCCTCCGCATCAAATGCCTTATACCCGACCTACTACTGATATTGCAAAAGAGGGATTATTTAATATTTTGCAAAATAGAGTTCAAATTGAAGGAGCGAATACCTTAGATCTATTCGGCGGAACTGGTTGTATAAGTTATGAACTTGCTTCTAGAGGGGCTGAATCATTAACAATTGTTGAAAAAGACAATCAAATGGCCGATTTCATAAAAAGAAACATTGAAATGCTAAAAATTGATTGCGCTCAAATTTTACGTATGGATGTATTTCAATTTCTAAATACCTGCACAAATCAATTTGACATCATTTTTGCAGGACCACCTTATGCCTTACATACTATTGATGAATTACCTAAGATCATTGTTGAACGTAAATTAATTAACCCACAAGGATATTTTATTTTAGAACATACCCCAAGGAATAATTATAAAAACTTTACTGGATATCAATTTGAAAGAAATTATGGTACAACTATTTTTAGTTTTTTCGAATAATTAATTTTTATGCGCAAAGTAGATATACGTAAAATAATGTTGGAAAAACGTAAATCACTCACCCAAAAGGAATGTGCGTATTTGGATGACCTACTGTTAATTCAATTTCAAAAATTTAATTGGTCCTCGATTCATTGTATTGGAAGTTTCTACCCCATTGAAGCTATGAATGAACCCAATACCCTTTTATTAACGAGGTACCTCAAATTAATGTTTCCAACTTTGGTCATTGCTTATCCCAAAATTGATGAAAAAAATGGAGTATTTACTTTTTTCGAAGAGACTGAAAATTTTATTCATCACAAATGGGGTATAAAGGAACCTATGCCAATTCATCAAATAGATGCTTCACGACTAGACTTAATATTGGTTCCTTTATTAGGGTTTGATGAAAATGGTAATAGAGTTGGATTTGGAAAAGGGTATTATGACAAATTTTTTTACAATACAAAATATACTAATTTCAAAATGGGGATTTCCTATTTTGATCCGATACCCAAAATTCTCGATACCGATCAATTTGATGTACCTTTAACACATTGTATTACGCCTTGGAAATGTTATGAGTTTTAACAATAATTTTTTAAAGTCATTTAGAGTATTATTACTCCCATTAGCCATTTTGTTTGGTTTAATTATTCGATTGCGAAATTATCTGTACGAAAAAAATATATTCAAATCAGTTCAATTTAATTTTCCAGTAATATGTGTTGGTAATCTATCTTTAGGAGGGACTGGTAAATCACCAATGGTTGAACACATACTTTCCATTACAGCGGATAGTTTCCAAATGGCCACTTTAAGTAGGGGATACAAAAGAAAAACCAAAGGATACGCTTTGGCCGACGTAAATACTACCGCACTTGAAATTGGAGACGAGCCCATGCAATTTCATGTTAAATTTCCCAATGTCGCAATTGCTGTAGGCGAAAGAAGAATAGAAGCAATTCCTCAATTAATTCAGGATATACCTAACATACAGGCAATCCTATTAGATGATGCATTTCAACATAGGGAAATAAAAGCTGGTTTCAATATTTTATTAACTGATTATCATAATCTGTATTGTGATGATATTTTTTTTCCAACAGGTGATTTAAGGGATGAAAGAGCTGCAGCAAAAAGAGCTGATGTTATTGTGGTAACAAAATGCCCTAAATTTTTAACAACATCCGAAAGGGATGAAATTATTGAGAAATTATTTCCACAACAGCATCAAAGTATTTACTTTACAAGTATTGCTTACGGGACACCTTATCACATCTATAATTCAAATGATGAATGGATCTTAAATAGTAATGATGAAGTATTGTTGGTTTGTGGTATTGCGAACCCTTTGCCTTTAAAAGCATACTTAAATGAAAATGTCCACACTTATTATCAACTTGGCTATAATGACCATCATATTTTTTCATTTGATGATTTAAATGAAATAAAAGAAAAATTTAATCAAATAAAATCAAATCGAAAATTAATAATCACAACAGAAAAAGATGCTGTGAGATTAATTAAATACGCTGATTTTTTAAATAATATTCCATTGTATATCCTCCCGATTAAGCCTCACTTTTTATTTAATATGGAACACCAATTTAATCATATGATCATAGATTATATACAACAACACCACGCAACAAAAAATGGTATTTAAAAAAACTACAAATAAAAAATTGAATAAAAAAGTGACTAAAAAGTCAACTAAAACGACCAAGCAAACAAATTTAGTGACTACACATAAGGGAGTGCTTGATATTGCTAAATCAGGTATGGGATTTGTGATGGTGCCTGATATGGAAAAAGATATTCTAATTTTTCCTACAGATTTTAATACAGCTTTAAAAGGAGATGAAGTTTCGGTAAAAATTACAAAAATTAGACAAGGTTCTGGGAAAAAAGAGGGAAAAGTAGTTGCTGTGCTCAAAAGAAAACAAGTTTCTTTTGCAGGTACAATGCAGGTAAAAGAAAAAATAGCTTTTTTCATACCCAATTCAACTTATCCAATGCCTGATTTTTATATCCCAATGAATAAACTAAATGGGGCAAAAGATAAAGATCGAGTTATTGTAACATTAACAAATTGGGACAATGTAAATCGAAAGCCAGAAGGAGAAGTAACAAGTGTTTTTACAGCTGAACAAGAAAATGATTTATCAATGAAATCAATTGTTGCTGAAGCTGGTTTTAGTTTATCATTTAGTGAAGAAACTTTGGCTTTTGCAAGGTCATTGTCTGCCACAATAAATGAACAAGAAATAGCGAAAAGAAAAGACTATCGAAAAGTTTTAACATTTACCATTGATCCTATTGATGCAAAAGACTTTGATGATGCCATTTCCTGGCAAAAATTAAACAATGGAAATATAGAAATTGGGATTCATATTGCTGATGTTAGTCATTTTTTACAACCCAATACGATTATTGACAAAGAAGCTTTTGAAAGAGCAACTTCGGTGTATTTACCTGATAGGGTATACCCCATGCTTCCTGAGAAAATATCCAATGAATTATGCTCCTTAAGACCAAATGAAGAGAAATTGACTTTTTCAACCACTTTTGAAATAAATGGACAAGGTAACATTGTTAATACATGGTATGGTAAAACAATCATTTATTCTGATAGAAGATTCACTTATGAAGAAGTTCAAGCAATCATTGATACCAAAGTAGGAGATTATTGCACAGAAATTTTATGGTTATTGAATTACACACAACTTCTGAGAAAAACAAGGTTTAACAATGGAGCAATCAATTTTTCATCACAAGAAGTAAGATTCGTATTGGATGAAAAGGGTAAACCAACCGGAATTAGTGTTAAAGAGAGTAAAGAGTCACATCAACTAATAGAGGAATTGATGTTGAAAGCCAATCAATTAATTGCCGAAAAAATGGGGGGAATAAAAATTAAAAATGAAGCAATTCCATTTCCATACAGAGTGCATGACCAACCAAATGAAGATAAACTTTCCCCTTTTGTTTCTTTTGCAAAATCGCACGGTTACCCTTTTGATATTAGCACCCCTTCACAAATTGCCCACAGCTTTAATAATTTAATGTTAGCAGCTCAGGGTAAACCTGAACAACATGTGTTGGAACAATTGGGAATTAGGACTATGGCAAAAGCGATATATACCACTAATAATATCGGACATTACGGGTTAGGCTTTACCTATTATTGTCATTTTACATCTCCGATTAGACGGTATCCTGATGTATTGGTACACCGTGTGGTACAATCTGTTTTAATGGGTCATCCTTTATTGGATGAAAATATGGAGGAGAAATGTGTTCATTGTAGTGAAAGGGAAAGGGCTGCTATGGAAGCAGAAAGAGCTGCTAATAAATACAAACAAGTTGAATACATGGGTCAGTTTTTAGGCCATACTTTTGAAGGGGTAATAAGTGGTGTTTCCAATTTTGGTTTTTGGGTGGAAACTGTGGCACATAAATGTGAAGGCTTGGTGAATATTCACTCACTTTCCAAAGTGGACGATTTTAGACTTATTGAATCTTCCTATGCGATTGTTGGGTTAAGATCTGGTAGAAAATTTAGCATGGGCGATCGTGTAAATATTAAAGTAATCGCAGCTAATTTGGACAAGAGACAGTTGGATTATGAATGGGAGCGTAACGCTTAATTTGTGGATAAATGGGTGTTAAATTTTGACCGTAAATTACCAAAAAAACATCCTTAAAAGTTAACTTCGTAAAGAGTCAATTTTGTGCAATTTTGTATGAAGATGTAGACGAAAAGAAAGTAATATTATGGAAGAAAATTTGAATGAGCATTTAGGTCTAGAACAAACCCAGGATAATGACCGTGTAATTAAGGTCAATATTGAAGAACAAATGAAAACATCCTACATTGACTATTCTATGTCAGTGATTGTAGGGAGAGCTTTGCCAGATGTTAGAGACGGATTTAAACCTGTACATCGTCGTGTTTTATTTGCGATGCACGAATTAGGGAATAATAGCAATAAGGCTTATAAAAAATCAGCGCGTATTGTTGGGGAAGTGATGGGAAAGTTTCACCCGCATGGTGACACGGCTATTTATGATACCCTAGTTCGTATGGCGCAGGAATGGACGATGCGTTATAAGTTAGTTGATGGACAAGGTAACTTTGGTAACCAGGATGGTGATCCACCAGCAGCCATGCGGTATACGGAGGCACGTTTACAACGTATTTCTGAAGCCATGTTAGATGATTTGGAAAAAGATACAGTTGATTTTCAATTAAACTTTGATGATAGTTTAGAAGAGCCGAGTGTTTTACCTACTAGAATCCCCCAATTATTAGTCAATGGATCCTCGGGTATCGCTGTAGGGATGGCTACAAATATGTTACCACACAACTTGAATGAAGTAATTGATGGCTGTATCGCATATATAGCCAATAGAGAAATTACGATTGAAGAATTAATAAGCTATATAAAAGCGCCCGATTTCCCAACGGGTGGGATCATTTACGGAATGGAGGGTGTACGACAAGGTTTAATGACGGGTCGAGGACGTGTTGTTTTACGTGGTAAGTGTACGGTTGAGACCAAAGCCAGTGGTAGAGAAATGATTGTTATTAACGAAATTCCATACCAAGTAAACAGAGATCATTTAACAGATAGAATTGGACAACTGGTTGTTGATAAAACCATTGAAGGTATTTCACATGTGAACAATGAGAGTAATAAAAGAGAAGGTACCCGCATTGTTATTGAATTAAAGAAAGATGTGGTAGCCCAAGTTATTATTAATCAATTGTATAAATACACAGAATTACAAACTAGTTATGGAATCAATAATGTTGCCCTAACAAAGGGTCGTCCTAAAATCATGAATGTAAAGGATTTAATCGAAGACTTCATTGAATTTAGGATGGAAGTGGTTATTCGACGTGCTAAGTTTGAATTGAGAAAGGCTGAAGAAAGGGCGCATATATTAGAAGGTTATCTAATCGCATTGGATCATTTAGATGAAGTGATCAGGTTAATTCGAAATTCACCAAATCCTGAGGCCGCTAAATTAGCCCTCATTTCAGCAGGATGGGGTATTTCAGAAATACAAGCAAAAGCAATTTTAGAACTAAGGTTGCAACGTTTAACGGGGATGGAGCGTGAAAAAATTAAGGAAGAATTTGATCAATTAATGAAATTAATTGCTTCCTTAAAAGAATTATTAGCAAGTGAACATTTACGTTTTGAATTAATCAAAACTGAATTGTTAGAAGTTAAAGAAAAATTTGGGGACGAACGTAAAACGGAAATTCAATATTTGGCAGATGAAATGCGCATTGAAGATTTAATTGAGGAGGAGGACGTTGTCATAACGATTTCACATTTAGGGTATATTAAACGTACATCTGTTTCAGAATATCGCCAACAAAAACGTGGTGGAAGAGGTGCTATTGGTTCAAAGACACGTGAAGAAGATTATGTAGAGCATTTATTTATTGCCTCTACTCATGATACGATCTTATTTTTTACAGAAAAAGGGCGATGCTTTTGGATGATGGTTTATGAAATACCGGAAGGTGAGAAAACCAGTAAAGGAAGAGCGATTCAAAATTTAATTCAATTGCCTCCTGATGACAAAGTAAAAGCAATTATCGAAGTTCGTAAATTAGCTGATAAAGACTATGTCAATAATCATTTTATCATCTTATGTACAAAAAAAGGAATCATCAAAAAAACTTGTTTAGAAGAATTCAGCCGTCCTAGAGCCAATGGGGTTAATGCAATTACAATCAATGAAGGGGATGAATTATTAGCCGCCCGTTTGACAGATGGCAATCACGAGGTAATGATGGCTATTAAATCAGGTAGAGCAATCCGATTCCCTGAAGAAAAAGTAAGACCTACAGGCCGTGGTGCCATTGGAGTGGCTGGCATTGAAGTGGAAGATGAAAAAGATGAAGTTGTTGGATTGGTATGTATAAGTAGGGAAGATAAAGACCGAACTATTTTAGTTGTAAGTCAACAAGGCTTTGGTAAGCGAACGGCAATTGATGAATATAGAATTACCAATAGAGGAGGAAAGGGCGTAAAAACCATCAACGTAACTGAAAAAACAGGTAGTTTGGTGGGTCTAATGGACGTATTAGAATCTGATGATTTAATGATAACCTGCAAATCTGGGGTGACAATTCGGACAAGTATCAATCATATTAGAGAAGCAGGTAGGGCTACACAGGGTGTTAAATTAATCCGATTGGATGAAGGAGATGAAATAGCAGCTACCTCTATCATTAGGGAACAAAACGATGTCGAGGAAGAAGAAATTCATGATGCTGATGTAGCTGAAAACACAAGTTTAGCGAATTCAATGCCTGAAAATAGTGACACCCCAATCGAATAAAAAAGTAAGCAAAAATAAAAACTTAACAACAAAAACGATGATTATGAAAAGGATTTTAGTGGTCTTAGCGCTTATGTTGGGTACCCAACTTGTTAATGCACAAGACTTTAAAAAAGTACAAACCAATATCCTAATTGGTCAATACGAAGCAGCAAAAACGGAATATGAAAAAGTAGTTGCAAAAAAGCCAACTTTATTAACTACCGCTGATGGCTTTTTTTGGAAAGCAAAAATTTATAGTGGTTTTTACAAAGACACTTTAAAAAATCCAACTGCTTATAGTCAATTAAAAGCAGCCATTGATGAATATATTAAATTGGATAAAGCAGCTGGATATCCAATTGCAAAAGAAAATGGACAAGATCCTTTTTTTGATGTTTATTTAAAAAGTTTCAAGGATGGTGTGAATTCTTTTAATACAAAAAATTGGAAACAAGCGGCATCAAGTTTTGAAAATGCAGTAATTTTTAGTGATATCATTTTTTCAAATGGATGGTCTACTTCAAAACAAAAATTTGATACCACTTCATTGGTATATGCAGGTTATTCGAATCAAAATGCTGGAAATGTCGACGGTACCATTAACTATTATTCAAGATTGATTGATTACAAAGTGTCAGCCCCAGAATACATTGATGTATACCGTTATGTATTAATTCAATACATCGCCAAAAAAGAAAAAGTTAAATTCGATCAAATCTTAAGTGCTGCAAAATCAGCTTATCCAAAAGAAGCTTGGGATGAATATGCTACAGATTATATTGATAAAAATCTTAGTATAGATGAAAAAATTGCACTTTTTGACCAGAAGGTGGCAGCAGGTCAGTTAACTGAAATTGAATATCAGATGTTTGGTGATATGTTTATGTCAGGTAAATCAGAAGAAAATCCTGACAAATACATTGAAAAAGCGCAAGTGGCCTATGAAAAAGCATACAACATGAATCCTAAAAACTATGCCGCAGCCTTTAATATTGGTATCGCATATTACAATCAATTTAATTTACTTGACGATAAAGTAGTTCAAAATATAAAGGCATTGCAAACTTTAAATGCCAATAAGCCAGCTGCACCTAAAGATCCAAAAAAGAAACTAGCTTTCGATAATGCATTCAAAGCACAGCAGGATTCGATTAAAAAATTAAATACCGCTTTAGATCCATTCATAAAAGTTAAAGTTGATAATTCAATTTTATGGATTACAAAATCGTATAATGTACTAAAGGATAAAGAAAAATTAGAAAGAGCTGAGAAAAGTGTAGCCGCAAAATCAGTTGATTTTTTAGCAACTTTATATGCTTATAAGCGTGATAAATTGAGAGGAAAAGACCAAAAAGCATCTGATGAAGCAGATCTACAATTTAACATTTACGATAAGTTACATGACAAGTATCAATAAATTAGCTTAAAAAAAATAATATAACCCTCTATAATCAGAGGGTTATAATTTAATATATTATTTAACATAATGTTAATTATAAGAATAAATTTACTAAATTTTAATTAAAAAAACAGTAAGATTATTGAACCATTTAAGTTAATGATTAAAATTGAAATTTTAATAAATATGCTTACATTGTAAAGTATAATAATTCAAATTTATAAGATTATGTCAAATCCATTTGGTAGAAGAAAATTTGTTCAAGATACAGGTTTAACAACTTTAGCATTAGGTCTAAACCCATTATTCATTCATGCGCAATCCAATGAGAAAAAAAATATCGTAAGGTTGGGAATCATTGGCACTGGTTTTAGAGGCCAAAATCATATAGAAATGCTTTGTCAAAGAAAAGATACAGAAATTGTTGCCTTTGCAGATCCGGATAAACAAATGCTAGCCAATGCTCAAAAAATTCTTAAGGAGGCAGGAAGGCCTGCGGCAATTGAATATAATCATGGAAATGAAAATTTCAAACAATTATTACAACGATCTGATATTGATGCAGTTATCATAGCTACGCCTTGGGAATGGCATATCCCACAAGCTTTAGAAGCGATCAAAAATGGAATCATTCCAGGTGTGGAAGTTTGTGGAGCCATTCAATTAACTGATTGTTGGGACATCGTTAATGCAAGTGAGAAAATGAATATTCCTGTTATGTGTTTGGAAAATGTATGCTACCGACGCGATGTGTTGGCTGTATATAATATGGTAAGAAAAGGCATGTTTGGTGAATTATTACATTTACAGGGCGGGTATGAACATGATTTAAGAGGTGTTAAGTTTAATGATGGCATAACAGCTTATGATTCAGGCGTTGAATTTGGTGATAAAGGTTTTAGTGAAGCGAAATGGAGAACAAACCATTCTTTATATAGAAACGGGGAATTGTATCCAACCCATGGATTAGGTCCAGTGGCCATGATGGTAGATGCCAATAGAGGGAATCGATTCACTAGGTTGTCTTCGGTGGCAACTAAGGCAAGAGGTTTACATAATTATATAGTTAACCACCCTAAAGGTGGTGAAAATCACCCAAATGCGAAGTTAAAATTCAAATTAGGCGATATTGTATCTACTCAAATTCAAACACACAATGGAGAGACGATACTATTAACACACGATACCAATTCCCCTCGTCCTTATAATTTAGGATTCCGTGTTCAAGGTTCAAAGGGTTTATGGCAGGACTTTAGTTCAGGAGCATTGAATGCTGGACATATTTATATGGAGGGCGTGTCTAAAAAAGCACATGTTTGGGAAAATCCAGAACCTTACTTAAAAGAACATGATCACCCATTATGGAAACGTTTTGAAAAAGATGCAGAAGGCGCTGGGCATGGAGGTATGGATTTTTTTGTGGAAAATGCGTTTATTGAGTGTATTAAAAGAAAAGTGCCATTCCCAATTGATGTATATGATTTGGCAACTTGGTATGCTATAACACCGCTATCAGAAAAATCGATTGCCGAACATGGACAAGTACAAGAAATACCGGATTTTACACGTGGAAAATGGCAAGTTCGTAAGCCAAATTTTGCAATGGATGACCAATTTTAATACGATTCTAATTCAGAAAAAACTTCCAAAAGTCTTATTTGATTGAGGGCCCTAAGATAGTTATGGCCCTCTTTTTTGGCTCCATAATACATATCGTTGCTTAAATGATCTGTCATAAAACGCAATGCTTGCATATAAATCATAAATTGACCACCAAAAAATAGATGCCCAATCTCAAAACTAGATAAAGATGCTTCCATTTCACGAATATATCCATTTTTAATTGCTTCCCATTTTGAGGGTTCTACACTAATTAATGCTAAATTTTCCTCTTCCTCGGTTACATTACATAAATAAGTACGACACATATCACCTATATCACTAATAATATAACCTGGCATAACGGTATCAAGGTCAATTACACAAATTGCAGTTTCCATTCCATCCTTATCAGAAAATAAAACATTGCTAATCTTTGTATCATGATGTGTAACCCTTAGCTTGGCCGCTGGATGGTTAATAAATTTTTGGTATTTTTCAACAATCCATTTGTGCGCTTGTAAAAAAGAAATGGCATTTTTTGCTGTTTGAATTCTATTTTGGTTACCATGAACAATAGCGTTTAAAAAAGATTCATACCTAAGGTTCAGGTTGTGAAAATTGGGTAGTGTAACATGCAATTGATTCATGTTCAGGCCACTTAGTATCTTAGTAAATTTTCCAAATTGTGCAGCGGCTTGATAGGCTTGATGAGTAGTGTTTACTTTGGATAATGCATACCCGTCTATTTTTTGAAAGGCCCTATAATAGCATCCCTCCCACTCCAACAATGTTTTTTTATTTTTAGCTTGTATGAGATGGGTATACAGATAAGTAGGGAAATTTGTGGTAAGATAATTTCCTATAGTTTTTATATTATCATCAATTTGTTCAGGTTGCTTAAAAATATGGTGGTTGATGGTTTGTAAAATAAAATCCCCCTCAGTCGTTTTAATAATAAAGGTTTTATTAATTAGTCCTTGGTGCAGTTGTTCAATGTGTAAAACCTCCCATTGATATTGTTCAAAAATGAATTTCATATACAAACTAAATGTACATAAATAGCTTGAATCTTCGTAATTTCAAATTCATTAAATATCAGGCTATCATGCAAATAAATCGTAGAAATTTTATCAATATAAGCAGTCTTGGCCTCGCGGGCATTTCTTTAAATGCATTTGCAAACAATGGGATTAAAAAAGTAGAACAACCAATTGTCATTGCAACTTGGGAGGCAGGTTTGAATGCAAACAAAGCTGCTTGGGAAATTTTGAACAATGGTGGAAATGCTTTGGATGCTGTCGAAAAGGGTGTTATGGTTACTGAGGATGAAATTAGTTGTTGTGTAGGCCTTGGAGCCAATCCAGATCGGGATGGTCATGTAACCTTGGATGCTTCTATAATGGATCATGAATTTAATTGTGGCAGTGTTGCTTTTTTAGAAAGAATTAAACACCCCATTGCGGTGGCAAGAAAGGTGATGGAAAAAACGCCACATGTGATGCTCGTTGGAGAAGGTGCCTTTCAATTTGCAATTGAACAAGGCTTTCCAGTAGCAGAAGGAAAATTATCTGAGTCTGCTGAAAAAGCATACAAACAATGGCTAAAAACATCTACCTATCAACCTGTAATCAACATAGAAAGATATTCGAACCCTTCTACAAATAAGCCAAAAACCTCCCTTAGTCAGTTAGCTGATCAATTTAAAGCACCGACACGATTTGCAAATGGCGACTGGAATCATGATACAATTGGTATGGTTGCGCTTGATAAAATGGGAAATTTAAGCGGAAGTTGTACTACAAGTGGGGCTGGTTTTAAATTAAGAGGTCGTGTTGGAGACTCTCCTATTATTGGGGCTGGTTTGTATGTTGACAATGAAGTGGGCGCTGTAGTTGCAACGGGACAAGGTGAGGATGTTATAAGAGTAGCAGGTGCTAGTGCCGTCGTAGAACACATGCGACAAGGAAAATCGCCAACGGATGCTTGTCGTTTGGTTGTTGAAAAAATAAATCGAATTAAGAAAGAAAAAGCAAAAGATATACAAGTTTGTTTTATTGCATTGAATAAAAATGGAGAACATGGCGCCTTCTCACTTCATAAAGGATTTAATTATGCTGTTCAAAATAATATTGGTAATCAATTGATTGAATCTCCTTTTTGTATTTAATATTGAAACTTAATTTCTAAATAAAATGCGTCAAAAAGTAGTTGTAGAAATTGCTGTTTTTTCAATTGAGGCGGCAGTTCTTGCCCTAAAAGCAGGTGCTGACAGAATTGAATTTTGTGAAAATCCAACCGAAGGAGGCACTACACCTTCTTATGGAAGTTTATGCACATTAATTGCTTTAACAGATAAACCTGTTTTCCCCATTATTCGCCCAAGAGGTGGTGACTTTTTATATACAAACAATGAATATGAATGTATTAAAAAGGATTTACTGATGGTAAAATCACTTGGATATCCAGGTGCAGTTATTGGCTTATTACAATCGGATGGATCCATTGATGTCAAAAGAACGACTGAATTGGTTCAATTGGCTGCACCCATGGAAATTACTTTTCATAGAGCATTTGATCGATGTAACGATCCTTTCAAGGCATTGGACGAAATTATAAATACTGGCTGTAAACGAATTTTAACAAGTGGACAAGTGCCTAATGTGGAAAATGGGATCCCAATGATTCAAAAATTAATACAATTAGCTTCAGATCGAATTATTATTTTACCAGGTAGTGGTGTTCGTTCGCACAATTGTAAACATATTATTGACGAAACAGGGGCAAAAGAAATTCATAGTGCTGCAAGAATAGATTTTGCTTCAAAAATGAACTTTCAAGTAAAATCAATGCAAGAGCGTTTGTCCTCAATAAGTGTTAATGAAAAGGAAGTAGAAGCTATATTATTGGCCTTGGGTAATAAAGCTTAATATAATAACCTCACTCGGATGGTTTCTTTTACTTCTCTTAATACATCTATTGCTTGTTTAGAAAGTTTTGAGTCTACGTCTAAAACTACATATCCTATTTCTTCATTTGTCTTTAAATATTGACCTACAATATTAATTTTATGCTTTGACATAACTGAATTGATTGCACTCAACACGCCTGGTACGTTGTTATGAATGTGTAATATTCGGTGAGCACCCTCAATAGGAGGTAAATTAATTACCGGTACAGAAAGTGATCCATTTGATACCCCTCGTTCTAAATATTGGTACAATTTTATACTTACATCTTCTCCAATATTTTCTTGAGCTTCTTCGGTTGAACCCCCAATATGTGGAGTTAAAAGTACATTTGACAATCCTTGAAGTGGCGTGGTAAATGTATCTCCATTTTTTTCTGGTTCCCATGGAAACACGTCAATGGCAGCACCACTTAATTGTTTGGAAGTTAAGGCTTCAGCCAAAGCGACTAAGTCAACCACCTCTCCCCTCGAATAATTAATTAAAATTGAACCCTGCCTAATGCTTTTTATTAATTCCCTGCTAATTAAATTTTTTGTTTGGATTGTTTCAGGTACATGTAAGGAAATGATATCAACACTGCTAACCAATTCCTTGACCGTTTTTACAGCTTGTGCATTGCCAATTGGTAGTTTCGTTTCAATATCATAAAATTTGACTTTCATGCCCATGGCTTCAGCCATGATACTCGTTTGCATCCCTATATTACCATATCCAATTAACCCAATTGTTTTACCTCTTAATTCATAACTGCCCTTTGCTTCTTTATTCCAAATGCCCTCGTGTGCTAATTTATTTTTATCAATAATTTTACGAATTAAAAGAATTGAGGCACCAATGACTAATTCTGCAACACTTCTGGTGTTACTATAAGGAGCATTGAAAACGGCTACGCCTTTTAATTTGCATGCCTTTATATCAACTTGATTGGTTCCAATACAAAAACAGCCAATTGCTTGTAATTTTTTAGCGCTATCTATTACTTTCTTAGAAATAAATGTTTTGGATCGAATTCCCAAAATATGTACATCCTTTATTGCTTTTATTAATTCCTCCTCGTTTAAAGCACCGGACAGTTTTTTAACATTAGTATACCCTTGTATTTTAAAATATTGTACAGCTTTTTCACTAATGTTTTCAAGGAATAATACTTTAATTTTATCCTTGGGATAACTAGTTACCTTTATATTAATCATAAAACAAAGTTAAAAAATTTACTTGGTTCTTGTGTAATAACAAAAAAATCTATTTAACTACGGACTATTCAGTAAATTCAACCAATTAAAAATTTACGGATGATTGTGAAGATGTATTTTTTGTTTTGTGTCTATTTCTTAAGTTGTGCTTGTGGAACAGGACAAGGGCCTAAACAAATAGAAACCAATGCAGTGGTTCCGGTGTACAAAAGTTTTCAAGCTGGCGAAAAAGAAAAATTGGCAATTGAAATACAAGCTAAATACACTAAACTATTGGGTAAATATTTTAGTGGTGAAATTGTAGTTGCTAAAAATGGAGAAATCATATTCGAAGATTATAAAGGATTTGCAAATAATAGTACACATACCCCTATAGTTCCTGAAACCCCCATTCATCTTGCTTCCATTTCCAAGACTTTTACAGCGATGGCGGCTTTAAAATTATGGGAAAATAAACAGTTAGATTTAAATGCAACGGTTAACTCCTTTTTCCCCAATTTCCCATATCCATCAATCACTATTGAAGAATTATTGTCCCACAGAACAGGTTTGCCAGATTATACACATTTTATGGAAACCAAAAAATACATTGTCCAAAGAACTAAAAATAAGAAAGGGAGATGGGTAAAAAAACTTAAGTTAATTGGAAATGATAAGCCCTTTAAAGTAGGCAATTACAATAATAAGGACGTGTTAGATTTTATGATTGCTAAACATCCTACTCCTTTAGCAAATCCCAATAAAGTTTTTAAATATTGTAACACGAATTATATTATTCTGGCATTAATCATTGAAAAAATCACCGGACAAGATTTCCCTGATTTTATGGCTCAAACCATTTTTAAGCCATTACAGATGAATCATACATTTATTTTTAATGAAAAGGCAATGAATAAGTATCTTCCTTCTTATAATGCCAAGATGCAACCCTATAAAATTGAAAAGTATGATTTAATTTACGGTGACAAAAATGTTTATAGCACAGGTCGTGACTTATTATTATGGGATAAAGCATTGACACAAGGCAAATTTTTAAAATTAAGTACCCTAGCCATGTCCTATACACCAAAGAGCCCCTTAACCACTAATTATCATAACTATGGATTAGGTTGGAGAATGCTTTTAAAACCTAATGAAGAAAAATTAATTTATCACAATGGATGGTGGCACGGTAATAATACTGTTTTTACTAGATTACTGAATGAAGCAGCTACGATTATCATTCTTGGCAATAAATTTAACAAAACCATTTATAAAGGAAAGGAAATTGCATCAGTTTTTACAGGTAAACAGGATACCACTTCTTTGGTTGAGTAAAGTTCCCTAAATTTTAACGTTTTTTGCCCTTTTCACCCTATTTTTGCAAACCTTAATTGATTCTAAACTATTAACTGAATAAGCAATTCTTATGAGAGATTTATTATTTTATGCCGTTCCGGCAATGGGTATCATTGGGTTACTCTATACCCTATTGAAATTCAACTGGGTATCTAGACAAAATGCTGGTAATGATCGAATGAAAGAAATCAGTAATTATATTGCTGAAGGTGCTATGGCTTTCTTAAAAGCTGAGTGGAAAATATTAGGATATTTTGTGGTGATTGTTGCAATATTATTAGGCTTCATGGCTTCAAAAAATGAGTCAAGTCACTGGAGTATTGCTATTTCATTTGTAATTGGAGCTGTATTTAGTGCAACTGCTGGTTACATAGGAATGAAAGTGGCTACAAAAGCAAACGTGAGAACAGCAGAAGCAGCTAAAACGAGTTTAGCACGAGCTTTGAAAGTATCCTTTACGGGGGGCTCAGTTATGGGCTTAGGTGTATCGGGTTTAGCTGTATTAGGTTTGGGTGGTTTGTTTTTAATCATCAAACATTATTTCTCACCAGATGGTGATGCAGAAGGCATGTTAAGAACCATAGAAATTTTAACTGGATTCTCTTTGGGTGCTGAATCTATCGCATTGTTTGCACGTGTAGGTGGTGGTATCTATACCAAAGCTGCTGACGTAGGAGCAGATTTAGTAGGTAAAGTAGAAGCTGGTATTCCTGAAGATGATCCTCGTAACCCTGCAACGATTGCAGATAATGTGGGTGACAACGTAGGTGACGTTGCCGGTATGGGTGCCGATTTATTCGGTTCTTATGTGGCAACTGTATTGGCTACCATGGTATTGGGTCAAGAAGTTACAGGTGTTGGTGGTGGAAAATTAGTAGATGCTTTTGGTGGATTATCTCCAATTTTATTACCAATGTTAATTGCCGGTGTTGGTATTTTATTATCAATCGTTGGTACTTTCTTTGTAAGAATAAGCGAATCTGCTGGTTTAAATACGGCTACAGTTCAAAAAGCTTTAAACATGGGTAACTATGGTTCAATGATTTTAACTGCAATTGCTTGTTACTTTTTAGTTTCAAATATCTTACCAGAAACAATGGTTTTACGTGGTTTAGCATTTACAAGAAATGGCGTGATTGGAGCGATTGCTGTAGGTTTAGTAGTAGGTACTTTAATGAGTATTATTACTGAGTTTTATACAGCAATGGGTAAGCGTCCAGTATTAAGTATTATTAAACAATCAAGTACGGGTCACGCTACCAATATTATTGGGGGTTTAGCCATTGGTATGGAATCTACTTTCTATCCAATTTTAGTTTTGGCTGCTGGTATTTATGGTTCTTATGCTTGTGCAGGTTTATATGGTGTGGCAATTGCTGCTGCAGGGATGATGGCAACAACTGCTATGCAATTAGCCATTGATGCATTTGGTCCAATCGCAGATAATGCTGGTGGTATTGCAGAAATGAGTGAGTTACCTGCTGAAATTCGTGAAAAAACAGATATTTTGGATGCTGTGGGTAATACAACAGCTGCCAGTGGTAAAGGTTTTGCCATTGCTTCTGCTGCTTTAACTTCATTAGCATTATTCGCTGCCTTTGTGGGAGTTGCGATGCCAAACAATCAACATATTGACATCTATAAAGCTGATGTATTAGCTGCATTGTTTGTAGGTGGTATGATTCCATTCATTTTCTCTTCATTAGCAATTCGTGCGGTGGGTGAAGCTGCTATGTCAATGGTGGAAGAAGTTCGTCGTCAGTTCCGTACCATTCCAGGCATCATGGAAGGTACTGGTAAGCCAGAATACGATAAGTGTGTGGCTATTTCAACGGAAGCATCTTTGAAAAAAATGATGTTACCAGGTGCAATCACCATCATCTCTCCTATCTTAATTGGTTTCACATTAGGCCCTGAAGCTTTAGGTGGTTTCTTAGCGGGTGCAACAGTGAGTGGTGTGTTAATGGGTATTTTCCAAAACAATGCAGGTGGTGCTTGGGATAACGCTAAAAAATCATTCGAAAAAGGAGTTGAAATTAACGGTGAAATGTTCTATAAAAAATCTGAACCACATAAAGCATCTGTAACTGGTGATACTGTGGGTGATCCATTTAAAGATACATCAGGTCCTTCCATGAATATCTTGATTAAATTAATGTCAATTGTATCATTGGTATTGGCTCCAACTTTAGCTAAAATGCATCCAACAAATGGAGCTTCAAGTAAGCAACAAACTGTTGAAATTTCAATAATTAAAACTGACTCTTCATGTGCTAAAATGGATTCAGCAACCTGTGCTAAAATGGGCGATTCTTGTTGCGCTAAAAACAAAACAACAACTGTTTCTTCAGATCCTAAATCATTATTGAAAGCATTACAAGCCGATGGTTTAGCACCAAATGACAATGTAAATATCAACGTGAATAATGGCAAAATTTCTGTTAACGGAAAAGCTTTAACGGATGCTCAAAATGCTAAATACGCAGCTTTCATTAAAATGAAATAGTCGTTTTTAATAAATTTTAACAAGATCCCTCCGAAATTTCGGGGGGATCTTGTTTTTATCTCTACCACATAAAGTAAATTGCTTACGAATATATAATCGTAATATTATGAGTAAAACTTTCAAGCCAACCGAAAGTGAATTGGAAATTTTAAGTATTTTATGGGAAAAAGGCAATGCATCTGTACGAGAGGTGCATAATATTGTTACAAAAAACAAAGAAATAGGATACACAACTACGCTCAAGTTAATGCAAATAATGCATGAAAAAGGAATTGTATCAAGAGATGAAACTGCTAAAACGCATATATATCATTCAAATTTTGATAAACAAAAAGCTCAGCATCAATATGTTGGTAAATTAATTAAAACTTTATTTAGTGGAAGTACTTCTCAATTGGTTTTACAAGCTCTGGGTAATTATGAACCTTCCATTGATGATTTATTGGAAATTAAATTGTTAATAGAAAAACTAGAAGGTAAAAAGTAATGAGGTAATAAAATTTAAGCAACATGTTTACAAATTACTTACATCAAATTCCTGCTGCTTTTTTTGAAAGCTTAATTATATGTACACTATTTTTGGGGTTTTATCAATTGGGCGTTATCTATTTTCATTGGAATGCCCGCATAAAATACATTATTGCAAATTTGTTTATTTTATTAGGAACCGTTCATTATTTAAGCATTATTTTTTTTTCTTTTTCAATAACTTCAATTCAATTTAATTTCTTAACTATTGATACAACTATTTTTGTTTCAAAGTTTAATGATCAATTTTTGACTTTTATCTCCATTGGATATTTAGTATTCGTTGCTTATTTATTAAGTAATATGCTATACCAATTGGTAAGGCTTCATTATTTATCAAAACAAAGCGATTTTTCTAATTCAAATAAATTTATTGCTTCATTAAAAGAGTCTTGTGAATCGATTTTGCCAACTATTAAAATAGGAACAAATTCTAATATTAAAGTGCCTATCACATTTGGCATATTTGAATCTATTATTTTAATACCTACTTCCATCTGTAATAATATTAGCCCAACTTATGTAAAGTATATATTATTACATGAATTGTCACATATTTATAGATATGATTTTATCATTAATCTTGGAATAGAAATTGTAAATATTATTTTATGTTTTAATCCAGTTATTTATTTATTCAAAAATGAAATTCAACTTCAAAGAGAAATTATTTGTGATCAATATGTAGTTTCAAAAGTTAACAATCCAATTGCCTATTCAAAGACATTATTACAAATAGCTAATTTATACATTGGTGGTTCATATAAACTTAGTATGCCCATTTATGATAAAAAAAATGATTTGATAACTCGGATTCAAAGTATCAATAATTTACCAAAAAATTATAATTACAAAAACTTACTCATCCTCATTATTTTACTTCCCTTTTTCTTCTCCTTTATTTTTTTGGAATCAACTACTATACGTAAAAAAAATATTGAAGAAAATAAAATTTATTCGAACAAATCAGTTCAAACGAATAATATACAAGTTGTTTCTGCTCCTATCATAACAAAGTATATTCCTAATAAGAAGCATGATAAATTGCCATTAAAAAAATCAAAATATACTAAGCAAAAAAATAATTTAAATAAAGATTTGCATGATGAATTTAATACAAAAAACATTGATAACCTAACTTTTAATGAATTGGTACAATTAACTAAAAGCTGGATGAAATTTCAAGAAAATAATATAAATAAATTGGGTTATACGGTTAGTACTAATGAATTATATGAAAACCATAGTATTTCGGAATATGAGGTTAAAAATTTTTTAGTATTAAAAATCTTACAAAATTATGAATTGAAGAAATCTATTTTAAATCAAAAATTAAAATACACAAATAATTTTAATGAAGCAATAGATTATTTTTTGAATAGTGCTGAATGGAATGATATTTTATTATACGAGAAATGGATGAGCGAATTTTTAGCAAGTCAATAGTTGTTTGGCATGCTTTCCTCCACAACATAATAATAAATCAATACTACTTAAGTTGGGTAGAAAACCAACTTTGTCTTGAAATACTTGTTGGTAAATGATAGGTTGTGGATATTTATGATAGTTTTTGGGGAGAGCATATTGGTCAATTTCATTTATAAGTTCATTTTTTTTAAGGAATTCAATTTGTATGGGTTCATCTTTAACAATCCAAACACCTTTAACTTGTTTTTTAACCCAATTGTGTGTAAGAAATAAAAAATCAATTAAAAAGGTTGGTTTGGATTCATAAATTTTTTCTAAATCTTGTTGATAAAATTCAAAAAATGGAGCGCGTTGATAACTTGATACCAATGCTTTATAATGTTGTTTGGCCCAAGAATTCGAATATGAAATTTTAGTATCTTTTAAAAAAATTTTTTGGTCTCTCCCTCCAACAATTGGTATTGTTAAATGCAATGGACCTTGAGCAGTTGCAATAATCATTCTGTTGGTGAATGTCATTTTTTGGAATAGCTGTTCTTTATCAAAATAAAAGAATTCTTCGTTAATTAATGACTTAATGAAAGCAATCGTGCCAAAATATTGTAAACTCTTTAACTGCATATTTTATAATAGGCTGTAAATATAATTTTTTTAATACTTTAAAAAATGATAGTTTTCAATATATTTGAGGATGAAATACACATTCTTTTTTATTAGCTTACTTTTTTTAATTTTTACAAGTTGTAAAAGTGCAAAGACATTTGAATTTAAATCTGTAAAATCGTATAAAATCGAAAAAATGGGTTTAAAAGGAACAACCTTTAATGCCCAATTAGAATATTATAATCCCAACAATTTTAGATTAGTTTTAAAAAAAATTGATTGTGATATATTTGTCAATGATCAAATAGTTACACATTATGGTTTGGATTCAGTCATATTCATCCCTCCTAATCAAAATTTTGTCGTCCCTGCAAGTTTACCTTTTGAAATTTCTACTCTATTAAAATATGGTGTTGACATTATGTTTAATAAACCATTGAAAATTTCAATTCTTGGTAAGGCAATTCTTTCTAAAGGCTTATTTACAAAAATTGTACCTATTCAATATTCAACGACTAAAACAATTAATGTAAAAGCATCCATAATGAAAGAAGCAATGAATGCAATTCAAAAAGAAATAAATTAATTTTTTCTTTCTACGCTTTTACTGATTCCATTGAGAAGGATTTGCACTCCATGCTAATAAAGTAGCTTGTGTGTTAGCGTCAAGTATTCCTTTGTCAATGGCCAAATCAAGTAAACTTGCATAATTAGTTAGGGAATAATAAGGGACGGCTGCCTCCTTAAAAGCAAGTTTAGCAATTTCAAAACCATAATTAAAAATCGATACCATTCCAATTACTTGTAAACCTGCGGTTTTCAAGACATCAACTACTTGTAAACTGCTCTTTCCCGTAGAAATCAAATCCTCTATGACCAAAATTTTATTTGTTGAAGTATACTCCCCTTCTATTTGATTGCCTAATCCATGTTCTTTAGGTTTTGGTCTTACATAGATATAGGGTAATTTTAATTGATCAGCAGCCATTGCACCCCATGGAATTCCGGCAGTTGCAACACCTGCAAGCATATCTGCTTCTCCAAATTTTTCAAAAATGACATTACACATTTCACTTTTTATAAAATCACGAACATAAGGAAAGGATAAGATCTTTCTATTATCACAATAAATTGGACTTTTCCACCCACTTGCCCATGTAAAAGGTGTTGTTGGACTTAATTTTACTGCGCCTACTTGTAATAATTTTTCTGCTACCGCTTTCTCGTTCGTCATGTTATGTATGTATTAGTACTGCGAATGTAAAGTCTATTTACTAAATTTACAGGTACATTTATAAAATACTATTCACATTTTATGTCAAACCAAATTATTGCTGCTGGAGGACTTGTAACCAATCTAAAAGATGAAATTTTATGGATATTTAGACGTGGTTTTTGGGATTTACCAAAAGGCAAATTAGATACTGGTGAAACGATTCAAACTTGTGCTATAAGAGAAGTATCGGAAGAAACTGGCCTAACAGAAATTTACTTACATGATATGATTTGTTTTACCAATCATACTTATTTTGACACTTTTTTGAATGAAGAAGTTACTAAACGTACCTATTGGTTTCACATGTCAATAAAATCAATTCAAGTTGGTATTCCTCAAAAATCAGAGGATATTGAAAAATTAGAATGGGCCTTAATTGAAAATGCTGCTCCTTTTCTAGCAAAAACTTATCCTACCATACAGGAAGTGATTACTAAGTTTAGTGACCAAAAGGATAGAATTGCGTAATCAATATTAAGGTAATAAACTTTTATACACTTCCTTGGGTAAAAAAGGGGATGCATCCCCACCATTTCGGAGGATATCTCTTACAATGGTGGATGCAACAGAAGTATATTTTGGCTCGCCAGTTAAAAAAATAGTTTCAATATTTCTATCCATGGTTCGATTGGCATCCGCAATGGTTTTTTCATATTCAAAATCACTAACGTAACGAATGCCTCTTAAAATAAATTTAGCCCCAATCGATTGACAATATTTTATGGTCAAACCATCGTAAACAGTTGCTGAAACTTTTGGTTCATCTTTATAAATTTCTTCAAACCAGATTCTTCTTTGGTCAGTAGAAAACATAGGATTTTTTGCTGCATTCATCCCAATTCCAACAATCACTTTATCAAAAAGGGGAAGGGATCGATTAATAATATCAATATGTCCAAGGGTTACAGGATCAAAAGTTCCGGGAAATAAACAAATTCTTTGCATAAATTGATTCGTTAATAAAAGGAACTATGAAATTAAGATTGTTTTTTTTGACCAGATAAAAGGTATAAACAGGCCATTCTGACTGCAACCCCATTTTCTACTTGATCTAAAATAATGGAATGTTGGCTATTTGCCACATCGCTGTCCATTTCAACCCCTCTATTAATGGGTCCAGGATGCATGATTACCAATTGTTTTTTCAGATTTTGCAATCTTTCCATCGTAATGCCATACGCTAAATTGTATTCTCTCAAAGTTGAGAATAAAGGTTGATTTTGACGTTCTAATTGTATTCTAAGTACATTGGCAACATCACACCAAGCCAATGCTTTATCAATATTAAATTCAACTTTTATATCCATTGCAGCTTGTAAATAAGTAGGTATTAAGGTTGGCGGACCTGCAACCATCACTTCGGCACCCATTTTATTCAGTAAATAAATGTTACTTAAGGCGACCCTGCTATGCATAATATCGCCTATGATAGCTACTTTTAACCCTTTTAAGGAACCAAATTTTTCTTGCATAGAAAAGGCATCTAATAATGCTTGGGTTGGGTGTTCATTTATTCCATCACCAGCATTGATAATAGCTGCATTAATATGTTTTGCTAAAAAGTGAGGTGCTCCAGATGCGCTGTGACGCATTACCACCATGTCTACTTTCATGCTAAGGATATTGTTAACTGTATCTAATAAAGTTTCGCCTTTAGCAGCAGAGGAGTTAGAAACTGTAAAGTTAACCACATCAGCGGATAACCTTTTTTCAGCTAATTCAAATGAAATTCTAGTTCGAGTGGAGTTTTCGTAAAACAAATTTACAATATTTACATCTCGTAGGCTAGGAACTTTTTTAACAGGCCTTTGTAATACTTCTTTGAATTGGGCTGTAGTTGCTAAAATGAGTTGAATATCCTCGGTTAAGAGGTCTTTGATACCAAGAAGATGTTTGGTAGATAGTGCCATTAAAAAACAAAATTAATATAAAAAATTAACATTCAAAGTCGAAAATATAAACACTTTACACATTCATTAAGATAACATCATCTATTCCATCATTTTCTTTCCAACGAACCTTAACTTTAAAAGGGGTTAAGGTATCCATTTCTTTACCCGTAAAATCAGGTTGTATGGGTAATTCTCTACTTGGTTTTCTATCCACTAACACACATAACGCAACTTTTGAGGGTCTACCAAAAGACATGAGGGCATCTAGTGCTGCTCTAATTGTTCTGCCAGTAAATAATACATCATCAATTAAAATTACAGTTTTACCTTCAATACTAAACGGCATATCAGTTTTATTAGCAATATGCAATTCCCTTCTTATGTCATCTCTATAAAAAGTAATGTCTAATTTTCCATAAATAACATTTGATTTGGGAAGTTCTTGTAACAAGGCAGCAACAATTCTGTCGCTTAAGAAAACACCCCTTGGTTGCAATCCTACTATCACTGCGTTTTGCAAACCAGGATAGGTCTCTAAAATTTGGTGGGAAAGTCTTTTTACGATACTTGGAAGTTGTTGTTCGCTAATTAGAATCATTCTAATAAAATTTACTTAAAAATACAGCTTTTTCTTATGTATTTTGCACCCATGCTAAGGCTCAATAAACTTTCTTTATATCAATTTAGGAACTATATACACGAAGAATTTGTTTTTACGAATAGAATTGTGGGTATTGTTGGGGGAAATGGGATTGGTAAAACAAATATTTTAGATGCGATATATTATCTATCATTTACAAAAAGTTATTTTAATAGACCTGATGTTCAAAATGTTCATCATTTTTACAAAGGAATGCGCATACAAGGATTTTATGAAATGAATGTCAACAGCATAGAAGTTACCTGTATATTAAGAGAAAACTTAAAGAAAGAATTTTATTTTAATCAGGAACAATACTCGAAATTGTCACAACATATTGGTAAAATTCCTATTGTTATGATTGCACCTGATGATGTACAAATTATTACTGGAACAAGTGAAGAAAGGCGAAAATTAATAGATAGTCTTTTATCACAAATGTATCCAACGTATTTGGATCATTTAATTAAATACAACAAAGTATTGACTCAAAGAAATAGTTTGTTAAAAAATGCCAATGATTATGGCAAATTAGACACAGATTTGTTGGAAATTTTAAATCAACAATTAATTGAAAACGGAGCATTTATATTTGAATTTAGAAGTAAATTAAATAAAGAATTCTTTCCAGTAATTTTAAAACTATATGAAAAAATTGCAGGTAAAATGGATCAAATTGACATTAAGTATCATTCACAATTACAACAAGATTCTTTTTCTAGTCTCTTAAAGAATTCTCTAATAAAAGATAAATTATTGCAAAGAACAACTAATGGAATACACAAAGACGATTTAATCATTACCATTCAAGATCAACCTTTTAAACAAGAAGCGTCACAAGGACAAAGAAAAAGTTTTTTATTTGCAATTAGGTTTGCTGAATGGGAATTGATAAAATCATGTAAAGGGTACCCTCCTATTTTACTAATGGATGATATTTTTGAAAAATTAGATGAAAAAAGAATGATTCAATTACTTTCATGGGTTAGTCATTCAACTGATGGACAAGTTTTTATAACGGATACTCATTTGCAAAGAATGGATCAATTATTAGGGAAGCATTTACATAGTTTTCAAATCATCAAAATTTAAATTTACAATAAAATGGGATTCTTTAAAATTGGCGATGCTTTGAAACATTTTGTCCAAAATAGTAAAATAAAAAACGGAATCAGGGCTGCTCAAATTGAAGAAGTTTGGATAGAAATTATGGGTACTACGATAGCAAAATACACCAACAAAATTTACATATTTGAAAAAAAATTGTTTATTGAAACTCAAATTGGCCCCCTAAAAAATGAATTGGGATTTCAAAAAATAAAAATAATAGAAAGAGTAAACGAAAAAATGGGGGAAAACATAATTAATGAAGTCATTATTAAATAACATCATTAGTTAGATACATTTTATTTTATAAAATCTAAATATGCTTGTTTTTGCATAATGGTTGAACCATTCATAATAAAAATAGTTGGCCAAACTCTTGCTGCTGTTTTAATCATGGTTATGTCCCCAATAAGTATATTTTCTTTTGGTAATTTTAAAGAAGCGGTTGTTTTTTCAGCTGTAACAATATAGATGTTTTTATATTTTTTATGCAATGTGCTCAAAATAACATCCCATGGCTTGCTTTCATCTATTTGACCTGAAAAAATCAGGACATAAGGAATTGGATTGTTGAATAAAAATTTACTAGTATCTGTATTTGATTTTAATGATAATAAACTAAAGTCATCTATAGCTGCTTTGAGTCCATTCCCTTTTTGAATGACTACTTCCTTCCTAGTTTTAAATTGATATGATGCATCAAAATTTTTAGGGAAATGATTGGCATCAAACAGATAAGTTTTCCCCTCTTTTTCAAATTCCATTTGAATGGAAATGCTATCAGGTACTGCACCTTGAGGCACTTTTAATTGTTCAATGATGTCATTGCCAACTTTATAAGGTAAACAATCCAAGATAGGTAAATGATGTAAAACAAAATATTGTCCATAGCCTACAGTGACAGTAGAGATAAGTAAAATAAAAACACCCAATGCACTATGTAATTTTTGCTTACTTTTTTTCTGATTAAATAATAAAATTAAAATACTTATTAATAAAATAATGTCTTTAATAAAAGACATCATAGGTGTAAGTGGTATACAGTCACCAAAACAACCACAAGTTTTAATTTTTCCAGAAAATTGTGCATATCCGGTCAAAAAAGTGAAGAAGATAATTAACCCTAATAGGGTCCATAAGGTCAATTTATAAGGAAATTTTATGAGTAATGCAACGCCTGCAATAATTTCAAAAATATTTATGACAAACGCAAAAGAGAGTGTATAGTTTCCTAAAAAAGAAATTCCCCAAACATCAAAAAACTCTTGCATTTTATAACTTAAACCTAGGGGGTCATTTGCTTTAATTAGCCCAGAAAAAATAAACAACAAACCAACACTCCATCTTATTATTTTAAAAAAGGATTGCATAAATTTAAAATATTTACATTGGTTAATTGTTAATGTTTACCTTCCTCAATTAAGATTAAAGCAAAAACTGCATAGTTAAGTATATCTATGAAGTTTGCATCAATTCCTTCACTTATAATCGTATTTCCGTCATTATGTAAAATTTGTTTTACCCTCAATAACTTCACTAAAATTAAATCTGCAAAACTTTCTTGACTCATGTCTCTCCATGCTTCTCCATAATCATGGTTCTTATTGAACATGGTTGATTTAGCTGTTTCTACATTTTTAAAATATAAATCTTGAACAACTTCAACAGGTAGGTCTTCAACTTGTACATTCTTAAAATTCAATTGAATTAAACCAATTACTGCATAATTTATGATTCCTTTAAATTCGTCTTTGATATTATCTGCTACTTTTTGTGTACCTAATTCTTGAATGGTCCTAATGCGTAATGCTTTTATAAATATTTGATCAACTACCGAAATAATTCTAAGTATTCTCCAAGCTGTTCCATAGTCTTTAGTTTTCTTTATGAAAATATCACTACAGGAAGCAATTGCTAGATCATATTGTGAAGAAGTTTGGTGCATGAAAAAAGTAATAATTTCCAGGTTAGTTAATAACTTTGACGAGTGCAAGATACAGTATACTGATATAAAAAAAAACTATGTTCAAAATTGTTGCAAAAGATAAAGTTTGGAAATTTGAAACCCCACAAATAATGGCAATAATGAATGTAAATATGGATTCCTTTTATGAAACTAGTAGGATAAATGAGGTAGATACTGCTGTCAAAAAAGCTGAAAAATTTATAAATGAGGGGGCTACTATCATAGACATAGGGGGACAAAGTACCAGACCAGGTGCCATTTTACAAAGCCCTAAAACTGAAATAAATAATATCATACCGATCATCGAAGCAATTCATGACAAATTTCCTGATATTTTACTATCTGTTGATACTTTTAATAGTCTAGTTGCGCAAGAAGCATTAAAAGCCGGAGCACACATTATTAATGACATTAGTTGTGGACAATTTGACAAGGAGCTTTTGGCTACCGTTGCTAAATTTCAAGCAGGTTATATTGGAATGCATGTAAATGGAACTTTTGAAACGATGCATGTAATACAACCTAGGTTCAACCTAATGGATGATTTAATTGCGTATTTTACTACAAAAAAGAAATTGCTTTCTGAAAAAGGAATTCATCATTGGATTATTGATCCAGGTTTTGGCTTTGGAAAATCTATAGAAGAAAATTTTAACATTGTTAAATCATTAAAAAAATTGTTACCCATACAACTACCCATTTTATTAGGTGTATCAAGAAAATCAACTATTTACAAAACCTTAAAAGTTCCTGTGGAAGATGCATTAAATGGAACAACTGTCTTACATACAATTGGACTAATCAATGGGGCCTCAATTCTTAGGGTACATGATGTTAAAGAAGCAAAGCAAATTTCTACTTTAGTACCTTTTTTAACCTAAAACTCCTTGATAGCGATTGCCACCAAGGAGTTTTGAACGTAATGATAATAAATTTTTACGCTAATATTTTATTTCAGTTGACTACTATTCATTGTATTTGACATAGGTGCTACAGGTTTTTTGGTATTTACATCCTGAATTTCTAAGTCAAATGCTAAGTTTTCATATGATTTAATTGGACCATTTGCCTGTGGACCGTAAGCTAACATTGCTGGAATATAGATAGATCCTTTTGCACCCTTTGTAAAGTAATTTAAGCCAATTTCCCATCCTGGAATTACGGAACCTGTACCTAAATTAACTTCATATGGTTTTGAAACTGAATCTTTAGCTTTCATATTTGAATCAAAAGTTTCTCCTTTCAAGGTATATCCTTTGTAAAATACACTAACTACTTTGGTTGAATCTACTTTTACATTGACATCACCTGGTTCTTTGATCACTATAAATACACCTTCTGGTGTTTTTGTTGCTTTTATTTTGTTTTTAGCTAAATATTCTTCAATTGTTTTTATTTCTCTATTCGTTTCGTCTTTTTGTTCTTTTTTGTAATCTTCTGCTACTTGATTTTCTTGAGCAAATACATTTAAAATTTCTACTTTTCCAACAATAAAGTCTCCAGTTTTGAAAATAGAATTTAATTGAATTGCATTAAGTTTTACCAAGGTATCAACACTTAAACTAAATTCAATTTTATCTCCTTTTCTTGCTTTCATAATCACTTCTAAAAATTCATATTTTGAATTTTTTAATCTATTTGTATCAATCGGTAAATAAGCTGGAATATGTCCAAAACTAGATTGCAAAATGGAATCTTTTGATTTTAGTTTGTATTCAATGTTTAATTTTACAAACTGACCTTGTGCTAAAGGTTTTTCATTACCACTGCCATGCGTAATTTTGTAAAGCATTCCAGAAGGCGCTTTTTCGAATTGATTACAGCTTGCAAACAATACAATAGCAGCGACGAACTTTAAGGTTGATTTTATCATTTTTTATTTTATTGTGTTAATTGTGATTGATAGTCGTTTATAATATTTTTAAAATCATTTACGGTAAGTTCAATGCTTTTAGATGATCTGCCACCCGCAGCATTTGCATGCCCACCTCCTTCGAAATGATTTCTTGCAAATATATTAACATCAAAGTTACCTTTGCTCCTAAAACTCCATTTTCTTTCTTCTTCTCTATCTATAACAATGGCAGCAAATCGAATTCCACGTATTGACAATAGATAATTGACCAAGCCTTCAGTATCTCCTGTTTTTAATTCAAAGCGATATATATCAGTTTTGGGGATAGCCATGATGGCTGTGTTTAATGTAGAAAAAACTTCCATTCTGTGTAAAAATGCATTCCCCATAAATTTTAATCTAGCCTCACTACCTTGATCATATATATTTTCATGGATAATTGCATGTTGTAGTCCTATTTCTTTTAAATGGGAAACAATTTTATGCACCGAAGCAGTCGTGGAGGGAAATCTAAAAGACCCTGTATCCGTCATCAAACCGGTATATAGACATGTTGATATATCATTATTTATTAAATGACTATGTCCTGATTGTACTATAAAATGATAGATCATTTCACAGGTAGAACTCATATTTACGTCACTTATACCATATTTAAAACTTTGAATATCAGGTTGTTGATGATGGTCTATTAATATTTTTGTTGCGTTAGCTGTTTCAATGACTGGCGCTAAATTTTTAGTTCTATGTAGGATATTGAAATCTAAACAAAAAATATAATCCGCTTTTTCTACAAATTCAATTGATTTTTCTTTATTGGCCTCAAAATCAATCACATCCTCTATTCCTGGCATCCAATCTAAAAATGGTGCCCAATTGGTAGGAGAAATTACGACTATTTTATGTCCTAAAGATTTTAAAAAATGATACAATGCCAAGGTTGATCCCATTGCATCTCCATCTGGTTTTTGATGACAAGTTATAACAGCATTGAAAGGGTTAAGTAAGTTTGGGAAAAATTGTTCTATTGGTTGCATGTGTGACAAATTTAAGACAAAACCAAGGTTTTTTACTAATTTTGTGCTTTGATTTAGAAACAACATAAAAATTAAACATGAGCAACAGAACATTTACGATGATTAAGCCAGATGCTACGTCAAAAGGCTATACTGGAGCAATTTTAGACCAGATAATTCAGGCAGGATTTGCAGTGAAAGCAATGAAATGGATTCATTTAACGCCTGCTCAAGCTGGTCAATTTTATGAAGTACATAAAGAGAGACCTTTTTATGGTGAATTGGTTGAATTCATGAGTAGTGCCCCGATTGTTGCTGCAATTTTAGAAAAAGAAAATGCAGTAGCTGATTTTAGAACTTTAATTGGAGCTACCAATTTCAAGGATGCAGCTGAAGGCACCATTCGTAAAAAATATGCTAGTTCGATTGGTGAGAATGCAGTTCACGGAAGTGATAGTGATGAAAATGCTGCAATTGAAGGAAACTTCTTCTTTAGCAACTTTGAACGATTTTAATAAAAAAAACCCTTAATGAAATGTAAGGGTTTTTTATTTTTCCTCTTATAATTTTTTCATAGCACTCCAAAAAGGAGTGCTATGCTTTTTTTGTACTAAAGTTATTCTATAGGTTTTTTAATAGACTACTTCTTGGGTTTTCTTTTTTTAGGTTTGCCATATTTTTTGGTCATGGCATCTTTATGATTCTTGCGGACATTTACTTTTTGATTCTTTAATGACTTTTCATGAAATGCTGGACCTGATTCTTCTTTTTTAGGCACTTTGATTTGAATGATTTTCATTCTCACTTTTGGCTTTTCCTCCTCGGTTAAAATAGCAGAAATTGCTAAATTTTCTGGCAAACTTGTAACCGGTATTGGTTGTTTCATTAAAGCTTCAATGGCTGCTCTTTCTTTTGCTTCTTTAGGCGTTATAAAAGTGATAGCAATTCCTTTTTTATCCGCTCTACCCGTTCGACCAATTCTATGAATATAATTTTCAGGAACATCAGGGGTATCAAAATTAATAACATGGGTTACTTCCGCTACATCAATACCACGTGCCATTACATCCGTTGAAATAATGTATTTGAAAACGCCCGCTTTAAACTGGTTCACTGTATTAAAACGATAATTTTGTTCTTTATTTGAGTGAATCACACCAACAATTTCAGGGAACTTTTCAATCAATTGATCATACAATTGATCCGCTAAACTTTTGGTGTCTGCAAAAATTAACACCTTCGTCATGGTTTCATCTGAAGACAATAACAACTCCAATAAATTTACTTTGGTATTGAAATTGGGAACCTCATAACCTAATTGAATAATATTCTCTAAAGGCGTACCTGTAGGTGCTGCTTCTACCCTTTGCGGTGCAGTAAAATAATCCTGCATTAGTTGCTCTACCTCGTCTGTGATGGTTGCGGAGAATAATAAATTTTGTCTCTTTTGCGGTAATAATTCAAGAATGTTTGTGATTTGCTTTCTAAAACCTAAATTCAACATTTCATCCATTTCATCGATGACTAATTTTTTAATCGTCTTCGTTTTAATGGAACCATTCATGATTAAATCAAAAAGTCTTCCGGGCGTAGCAACAATAAAATCAGCACCATTTTCCACTTCAATAGCTTGGGTATTAATATTCACTCCACCAAAAACACCAACGGTGGTAACATTCATATATTTGGTTAGCTTTTTAGCCGCTTCCACCACTTGAACAACAAGTTCTCTTGTAGGAACTAGTATTAAAACCTGTGGTGTTTTATTTTTATCAAATTTCCATTGTCTTAAACACGGCAATAAATAGGCAAAAGTTTTACCAGTTCCTGTTTGTGCAATACCGCAAACATCTCTACCTGACATCACAATTGGGAAAACTCTATGTTGGATAGTGGTAGGTTTGGTATATTTTAAATCCTCTAAGGCATTCAATAATGAGGTATTTAAATTTAAATCTGTAAAATTCATACAAACAAAGGTAAACTATTATATACATATAGGAATTTAAACGAAAAAAGGTGGTCAAATGACCACCTTTTTTATGATAAGTATGTAAATAATTACGCTAAATCAAAACGATCTAGGTTCATTACTTTCGTCCATGCTGCAACGAAATCATGCACAAATTTTTCTTTAGCATCATCACATGCATAAACCTCAGCAAGTGCTCTTAATTCAGAATTTGAACCAAATATTAAATCTACACGCGTTCCTGTCCATTTCACTTTGCCAGTTGAACGATCAGTTCCTTCAAATAATTGTTCAGAAGCTGAACTTGCTTTCCAAGTAGTTCCAAAGTCAATTAAATTTACAAAGAAGTCATTGCTTAAAACACCTGGCTTATCCGTGAATACACCATGAGCTGACCCATCAAAATTAGTGTTTAAAACACGCATACCTCCTATTAAAACTGTTAATTCAGGTGCTGTTAGCGTTAATAATTGTGCTTTATCAATTAACATTTCCTCAGTTGAAACAACAGTATGATTTTTTAAATAGTTTCTAAAACCATCTGCGAAAGGCTCTAATACACTAAATGATGCAACATCAGTTTGTGCTTCATTTGCATCAGCACGACCTGGCGTAAATGGAACAGTCACATTTTGTCCGCCATCCTTTGCTGCTTTTTCTATTCCTGCATTACCAGCTAAAACTATTAAGTCTGCTAAAGAAATTTGTTTGCTTGCATTGGCAGCATTGAATTCTTTTTGAATGCTTTCCAAAATATCTAATACTTTTGATAGTTGACTTGGATTGTTTACAGTCCAAAACTTTTGAGGTGCTAAACGAATTCTTGCACCATTTGCACCACCTCTTTTATCTGAACCACGATATGTTGATGCAGATGCCCAAGCTGTTGCAACCAATTCAGCAACAGTTAAACCAGAAGCTACTATTTTAGTTTTTAATACTTCGACATCATTTGCATCCACCAATGCATGCGTTACAGCTGGAATTGGATCCTGCCATACTAATTCTTCTGTAGGAACTTCAGTTCCAATATACCTTGCACGTGGGCCCATATCACGATGCGTTAACTTAAACCATGCTCTTGCAAAAGCATCCGCAAATTGATCTGGGTTTTCGTAAAAACGTTTTGAAATGGGTCCATATGCTGGATCGAATCTTAATGCTAAATCGGTTGTTAACATGGTAGGTGCATGTGTAATAGATGCGTCATGAGCATCAGGTACTGTTCCTGAACCCGCACCAGCTTTAGGTTTCCATTGATGAGCTCCTGCAGGACTCTTCGTTAATTCCCATTCAAAACCAAATAAGTTTTCAAAATAATTATTGCTCCATTGTGTTGGTGTTGTTGTCCAAGCGCCTTCTAAACCTGAAGTAATTGTATTTACGCCATTCCCTGAATTCAAGGTATTTTTCCAACCTAAACCTTGTTCTTCAATCGAAGCAGCAGCAGGTTCTTTTCCAACATATTTACTTGGATCTGCAGCTCCGTGCGTTTTACCAAAAGTATGACCACCTGCAATTAATGCAACAGTTTCTTCATCATTCATTGCCATACGCGCAAATGTTTCACGAATATCACGCGCAGATGCAATTGGATCAGGGTTACCATTAGGTCCTTCAGGATTTACATAGATCAAACCCATTTGCACAGCAGCCAATGGATTTTCTAAATCTCTATCTCCACTATATCTTTTATCACCTAACCATTCACGCTCATTACCCCAATACACATCTTCCTGTGGCTCCCAAACATCTTCACGACCACCAGCAAAACCAAAGGTTTTAAAGCCCATTGATTCTAAAGCACAGTTTCCTGCTAAAATCATTAAATCGGCCCAAGATAATTTTTGACCATACTTCTTTTTTATAGGCCATAATAATAACCTTGCTTTGTCTAAATTGGTATTATCAGGCCAGCTATTTAAGGGTGCAAAACGTTGCATACCTGCGCCTGCTCCACCACGACCATCTGTCGTACGGTAAGTACCTGCGCTATGCCAAGCCATACGAATAAAGAAAGGTCCATAATGACCATAATCGGCAGGCCACCATTCTTGAGAGTTAGTCATTAAATCATTAATATCTTGCTTAACTACTTTTAAATCCAAAGAAGCAAATTCTTTCTTATAGTCGAATTGCGCATCCATTGGATTTGTCAAGTAAGAATGTTGACGTAAAATGTTTAGTGGCAATTGATTTGGCCACCAATCTGTATTTCTTGTTCCACGACCTGCTGTTGGTTGCATTGCTGGTGATTTTGCAGTTGCCCCTGTAAAAGGGCATTTGCCTTCTGACATATTGTTTTCCATGGTATTAAATTTTCAATTTTTATTATCTGCAAACCTAAACAAAAATGAGTAGGAATAGTTTACTAATCAGGTAAATAATAAAATCATAAAATAAGCTCACTGCGTTCGCTGAATGCAAAATCCATGATTTAGCTCACTGCGTTCGCTGAATGCTAGATCCATGATTTAGCTCACTGCGTTCGCTGAATCCCTCCACCCTCGTTGCAAAACCATATAACACAAGCCATTTCGCTCCGCTCAATGGCTTTGATTTGTTTTAATCACTCGAAAATTCAAGCAAGCTTGATTTTCTCGTTCTTTAAACAAATCAGCCTCAACTTGCGTTGAGGCTAATGTTTCTTTTTTGGTCGGGTGAACAGGATTTGAACCTGCGACCACACGCCCCCCAGACGTGTACGCTACCGGACTGCGCTACCACCCGATTAAAGTTTTTAAATGGAAAAAAGCAGTTTTTGGGTTGCAAATATAGGCTCAAATAGAAAAAAACAAGGTATATTGCATTAAATATTGTTGACTTAATGACAACCTTACTGAAGCAAGTCAAAATTGCAGATATCAATTCACAATTCAATGGTCAAACCAAAGATATTCTAATTGAAAATGGTAAAATAGTTTCTATTGAAGCTAATATTGAATCAAACCTAGCTGAAACAATATCCCTAAAAGATGTAATTGTTTCACCTGGGTTTGTGGATCCATTTGTTCATTTTTGTGATCCAGGTTTTGAACAACTAGAAAATATATCAACAGGTTCGTTAGCAGCTTTACAGGGTGGATTTACACATGTTTTTACTTTACCCAATACATTACCAGTTGTAGATACAAAAACGCAGGTAAGTTATATCCAACATTTTAACGAATCACTCCCCCTTCATATTTCACCGATTGGTTCCATTTCAAAAAAGGGAGAAGGTAAAGATTTAGCTGAAATGATTGACATGCAATCTAATGGAGCAATTGCTTTTAGTGATGGTCTCATGCCCGTTCAATCAACCCTTTTAATGTTAAAAGCACTACAATATGTAAAAGCTTTTGATGGATTGGTCATTCAAATGCCAATAGATAAAAATTGGGGGCATTTTGGATTGATGAATGAAGGTATTTTATCAACGAAACTAGGCTTACCTGGGATCCCTGCAATTGCTGAAGAATTGATGATTGCTAGAGACATTGAGCTCGTAAAGTATACTAATTCTAAATTACATATTACAGGGGTAACGACAGCCAAAGGGATTCAAATGATTGCAGCTGCAAAAAAAGAAGGTATAAATCTTACTTGTAGTGTTACTCCCTATCATTTATTTTTTAATGAGGAAGCTTTGCATGATTACAATACATTGCTTAAAGTATTCCCGCCATTACGTACCAAAATAGATCAGCTTGCTTTACAAAAAGCAGTCGTTGAAGGAGTAGTAGATTGTATTAGTGCCCACCATATTCCACAAGATTGGGATGCTAAAACAATAGAATTTGAAAATGCAAAAGCAGGTATTGCTTCGATTGAAACATCCTTTGCTGCTGTAAATCATATTTTACCTCAACTATCTGAAAGTCAATTATCCGCATTATTCTCTTCAAATGCCCGAAACATTTTTAAATTGCCAATGGTTTGTATTCAAGAAGGCCATTTAGCAGATTTAACGTTCTATTCAACACAACAAATTACGAATTTGACTAGAAATGAATCAAAAAGCAAATCCGCAAATTCTCCTTTTTGGAATATTCCTTTACAAGGAAAAATCATAGGTACTTATGTAAAAGGTAAATTAAATCTTAACAAATAAACTAATCATTAAAATTATATTCATGGAAAAAAAAATCACTTCTCACTTATTTAAAGGCTTAATATTAAGTGCTATATCAATTGCTTTTTCAATAATTGTCTATATTTTCAATTTGTATGAAATGAGTGCCTTGAGTTTTGTAAATTATATCATTTTAATTGGAGGCTTAACCTATGGTGCAATTTTATATTCAAATCAAAATGACCATAATGTAACTTTTGGTAATTTATTTGCACATGGTTTCAAAACAACAGCTGTTATTATTGTAATCACTTCCTTGTATACTGTGCTTGCTTTTAAATTGTTCTTTCCTGATATGTTAGACAAAGTTTTGGAAATTTCTAGAAAGAAAATGATAGAAAATCCAAAAATGACTGATGAAATGATTGAACAAGCCATGTCAATGACAAAAAAATTCTTTATTCCTTTTGCTATTGGAGGCACTATCATTGGAACTGGATTTTTAGGTGCCATTGGTGCTGCCATTGGAGCTGCTGTCGCTAAGAAAAAACCTAGTCCTTTATCTGATCATACTGAGCAATAAATATTTTTAAATAACAATTATGCAAATTTCGGTCGTTATTCCTCTATTCAATGAAGCCGATTCTTTACCTGAACTAATGGATTGGATTGATAAAGTTATGCGAGATAATAACTTTTCATATGAAGTGATTATGGTAGACGACGGGAGTGATGATGGAAGTTGGAAAGTAATTGAAAATTTAAGTTCAAACTATATACATTTAAAAGGAATTCGATTTCAAAGAAATTACGGTAAATCGGCTGCTTTAAATGAAGGTTTTAAAGCTGCGCAAGGTGAAATTGTTTTTACCATGGATGCTGATTTGCAAGATTCACCTGATGAAATTCCAGCATTTTACGATATGATTGTACATCAAGGATTTCATCTAGTAAGTGGCTGGAAAAAGAAACGATTCGATAATACTTTAACCAAAAATATTCCATCCAAAATATATAATGCAGTTGCTAGGAAAAGTTCTGGCATCATGCTCCACGATTTTAATTGCGGTATTAAAGCTTATCAATTAAAAGTTGTGAAAAGTATAGAAGTATTTGGGGAAATGCATCGATACATTCCAATTCTAGCTAAATGGGCAGGCTTTAAAAAAATTGGTGAAAAAATAGTGGTGCACCAAGCCCGCAAATATGGCACTACCAAGTTTGGCTGGGAGCGTTTTGTAAATGGTTTTTTAGATTTAATGACTATTCAATTCTTATCCAAATTTGGTAAGAAACCAATGCAATTCTTTGGATTACTAGGCACCTTATTCTTTTTGCTTGGTTTTGGATCAGTTGGATATATCATTATTGAAAAAATTTTACAACCTGAATCTAGTATAACCAACAAACCAGCATTTTATATTGCTTTGACAGCTATTATTGTTGGTGTCCAACTATTTTTAGCCGGTTTTATTGCAGAACTGCATAATAGAAACGCTTCTGACAGAAATAGTTATCTAATATCCGAAAAATTAGGATGGTAAATTCTATTGTAATCATTGGTCCTGGTTGGCCTTTAAGAGGTGGTTTAGCTGCATTTGATGAACAGCTCGTCAAAACTTTTTGTCAAAAAAAAATAAATACAAGGTTAGAAACATTCTCATTACAATACCCTTCCCTTTTATTCCCAGGAACATCTCAATACTCAAATGAACCTTCCCCACAGGATGTCAATATTAAAGTTAGCATCAATTCAATCAATCCCTTAAATTGGTTATGGGTAGGATTCCGTATTAAAAGAGAAAAACCTGATTTAATCATTGTTCGTTATTGGATTCCATTTCTTGCTCCCTGTTTAGGTACAATTTGTAGAATCATCAAAAGCAATCATCATACTAAAGTTATTGCCCTAATTGACAACATGGTTCCTCATGAAAAAAGAATTGGAGATTACTTTTTGACAACTTATTTTGCAAAAGCAATTGACGGATTTATTACAATGAGTGAAAAAGTAACAAAGGACGTCAAGACTTTCTCTCATAAGCCCATTTTAAACTCACCCCATCCTATTTTTGCTCATTTTGGAGCACCTATCTCAAAATTACAAGCACGTCAATCACTCGGTATCAATGAAGCTGATAAAATAATTTTGTTTTTTGGATTTATACGTCCCTATAAAGGATTGGATATTTTGCTTCGTGCAATGGCAACTGAAATCATCAAAAATGCTGATATCAAACTAATGATAGTTGGAGAATTTTACGAAGATGCTCAACCTTACTATGATTTAATCAAAGCACTAGATATTGCAGATAAAGTTATTTTACATACAGCATTTGTACCAGACATAGATGTTAAAAAATATGTTTGTGCTGCTGATTTTATTATACAACCGTATCGCAGTGCAACCCAAAGTGGTGTCACTCCATTGGCTTATCATTTTGAAATTCCTATGTTGGTAACCAATGTTGGTGCTTTAGCCGATACTGTACCTAATGACAAATGTGGTGTTGTCGTAGCACCAAATGAAGAAGCTATTGCGCAAGGCATAGTAATTTTATATAAAACTGGTGCATCTTATTATATACCATTTATCAAAGAGGAAAAGAAAAAATATAGCTGGGAACAAATGGCTGATCAATTTTTAACTTTATATCAACGATTATAAAAATATTTTATGCCATTACAAAACATTTCTGATATTATAAAAGCTTCCATAGATGTTAAACAACAATTGCTAGCAGATGAAAATTTGATAAACCAAATTGCAATTGTAACAGATATCATTACAAAAGCTTTTCAAAATGGAAATGCAGTATATTTTGCAGGAAATGGAGGAAGCGCTGCAGATGCTCAACATCTAGCAGCTGAATTTTCCGGTCGATTTTACAAAGATCGCAAGGCTTTACCATCTGATGCGCTACATTGCAATAGTTCCTATTTAACTGCTGTTGCTAACGATTATAGTTATGATATAATTTATGCAAGGTTATTAGAGGGGCTCGCAAAACCAGGTGATGTTTTAGTAGGCATAAGTACCTCTGGCAACTCAGAAAATATTGTCAAGGCTTTTGAAATGGCCAAAACAATTGGGGTAACAACCATTGGATTCACCGGTCAAAAAGGTGGAAAAATGAAAGACCTAGGCGATTATTTAATTAATGTTCCGTCCAATACGACGCCAAGAATTCAAGAATCACATATATTGGTAGGTCATATCATTTGCGAGTTAGTGGAAATAAATATTTTCGGTCAATAGTCAATTTTATTAAGTCAATTTTCAATTTAACAAAATACAAATTCCACTATGTCATTTAATCTTTCAGATATTAATTTAGATTGGACTTTATTTTTAGACAGAGACGGTGTTATTAATGTAGAAAAAAATGAAGATTATATCAGAAATTGGAATGAGTTTTCATTTTATAAAGAAAGTTTGTTAGCGTTGCCCATTTTAGCGCGTAAATTTAAAACCATTGTAATTGCAACCAACCAAAAAGGAATTGGTAAAGGCTTAATGACCCATGAGGATTTAGGTTTCATACATCAAAACATGGTTGATAAAATCAAGGAAGTGGGTGGCAGAATTGATCAAATATTTTATTGTCCTGATTTGGAGAATGACTCACCCAATAGAAAACCACAACCTGGCATGGCATTACAAGCTAAAGAACAATTCCCAACTATTGATTTCCATAAATCCATTATGGTAGGCAATCGTCCAAGTGATATGCATTTTGGTCGAAACGCTGGTTTACATACCGTATTCTTAGCAACCACACACCCTCAGACCCCTTTCCCAGATACCACTATTGATTATCGTTTTGATAATTTATTAACTTTTGCAAATGCAATTGTTTAAGAACATGTATTAAATTTAAACATGCTTAAAGGTTTAGTTTTAACACCCCTCTTTATTTTTTCGATACTATTTTGTAAAGCACAAAACACAATTGATAGTACCGGTGTACAGTTGCAAAAAATAGCTGCTCACATCCAAGAAGACTCAACTGACATTGACAGGTACCAGGCCGATAGTTTATTCACCGTTCAATTGGTACAAAATTTAAAACAGCCTAACTCTTTTGAATACAAGTTTGACTCTTTGTTGGCTGTTAAACATTTAATAGCTCCTGATAGTGCATTTAAAATTTTCAGTTGGCAATTAGATCTAGGGGATGGTATTTACAAACAAAGAGCTGCTATTCAATTAAAAACGGATGATGGTAGCTTGAAACTATTGCCTTTCTTCGACAAATCAGATTTATTTGAGGAACCTGAGCATGAATGGATGAACAGAAAAAACTGGATGGGTGCTATTTATTATGATATCATTTTAAATACGTTTAACGGTATTCGTTATTATACACTATTGGGATTTGACGAATACAATTCTTCTATTTCAAAAAAGATTATAGAAGTGATGCATTTTGAAAATAAGGAACCTATTTTAGGAGGCAATTTCTTCTTTTATCCAAAAGATGATACTTATCCAAATGCACCTGTTGAAAGGTTTGTATACAGCTACAAAAAAGGCAGCAATGGCTATATTCGTTACGATAAAGAAAATCAAAGAATTGCATTATCCGAATTAACCAGTATCAGCAATGATCTAAAAGACAAAAGTACACTTGTTCCAAGTGGAAACGAAGTGTACTTTATATGGTATGATGGTAAATGGGTGATGCCAACAAAATAGTTTTCGTTGGAACTTATATCAACTAATATGAATGCTAGTCTAGTTTTAAAACTGCTAAGAAAGCTTCTTGAGGAATTTCAACATTTCCAATTTGTCTCATTCGTTTTTTACCTTCTTTTTGTTTCTCCAATAGTTTTCGTTTTCTGCTAATATCACCACCATAACATTTAGCGGTAACATCCTTACGCATCGCAGATATATTTTCACGCGCAACAACTTTAGCTCCAATCGCTGCCTGAATGGCAATTTGGAATTGTTGCTTGGTTAATAATTCCTTTAATTTTTCACAAAGTTTGCGTCCAAATTCAGCTGATTTTCCTCTATGAATTAATGCACTCAATGCATCTACTTTCTCTCCGTTCAATAAAATATCCATCTTCACAATATCTGCTTCTCTAAATCCAATTTGCGTATAATCAAAAGATGCATAGCCTCTTGTTCCGCTCTTTAATTTATCATAAAAGTCAAATACAATCTCAGTCAATGGCATTTCAAAAATCAACTCCACACGTGTTGGTGTTAAATAACTTTGATTGATTAACATTCCACGTTTTCCTAAGCATAAAGTGATAATGTTACCAATATAATCTGGCGTGGTAATAATTTGCGCTCTAATAAATGGCTCTTCAATTCGATCAATTTTAACAGGATCAGGCATTTCTGTAGGATTGTTAACGATGATCTTTTCCTTACGGGTAGTATAGGCTATAAAACTTACGTTAGGAACCGTCGTAATTACCGTTTGGTTAAACTCACGCTCTAAACGTTCTTGAATAATTTCCATATGCAATAAACCAAGGAATCCACAACGGAATCCAAAGCCCAATGCTTGGGAGGTTTCTAATTCAAAAGTTAAGGAAGCATCATTTAATTGTAATTTATCCATACAGTCTCTTAACTCCTCAAATTCATCGGTATTTACTGGATAAATACCAGCAAATACCATTGGTTTCACTTCCTCAAATCCATTGATCATTTCACCAGGATTATTGGCAAGTGTAATGGTATCTCCTACTTTTACTTCTTTTGCATTTTTAATACCTGTAATGATATAACCCACATCCCCTGCTCTTACTTCGGCCTTTGGGGTCATTGCTAATTTTAAAACACCTACCTCATCTGCAATATAATCTTTACCAGAAGCTACAAATTGTATTTTATCATTTTTTCTTAATACGCCGTTCATGATTCGATAGTAAACAATAATGCCTCTAAAACTATTAAATACACTATCAAATATCAAAGCTTGTAAAGGGGCTTCAGGATCACCCACTGGTGCTGGGATACGCTCACAAACAGCCTGTAATATTTCTTCAATGCCAATACCGGATCTTCCACTGGCTAATAATATATCTTCTTGCTTACATCCAATTAAATCAATAATCTGATCGGTTACTTCAGGAATTTTAGCACCATCCATATCAATTTTATTAATTACCGGAATGATCTCTAAATTATTGTCAAGTGCTAAATATAGATTTGAAATAGTTTGCGCCTGAATACCTTGTGAAGCATCCACTAATAATAATGCTCCTTCACAAGCTGCAAGTGCACGGCTTACTTCATAACTAAAGTCAACGTGACCAGGCGTATCAATTAAATTTAAAGTATAGGTTTCACCTTTGTGAATATAATTAATTTGAATCGCATGACTCTTAATCGTAATGCCTTTCTCACGCTCTAAGTCCATATCATCCAATACCTGGTTCATCATCTCACGCTCAGTGATCGTTTTAGTATGTTCTAATAAACGATCCGCCAAGGTAGATTTACCATGATCAATATGGGCGATGATACAAAAATTTCTTATGTTCTTCATGTAGTGAAACTAGTCTTTTAAATACTATTTAAGTGCATTCATTATGGCAACAAATTCGCTCGCTATTAAAGATGACCCACCAACTAAACCGCCATCCACATCGGGCTGAGAGAATATTTCTTTAGCATTTGTTGCTTTTACACTTCCTCCATATAAAATGGAAATTTGATCAGCAATTTGTTGTCCATATTTCGTAGCAAAAAGGGATCTTATATAGGCATGAATTTCTTGGGCTTGTTCATTTGATGCTGTTTTACCCGTTCCAATTGCCCAAATGGGTTCATAGGCAATGACTACTTTTACAATTTGATCAGTAGATAAATGAAACAAAGAATTTATTAATTGTTTCTCAACAAAACTATTTTGGGTGCCTGCTTCACGAATGGCAAATGGTTCCCCACAACAAAATATGGGAGTACTTCCAGCAGCTAAAACGGCATCTGTTTTTTCTGCTAAAAAAGCATCTGATTCATTAAAAAATTCACGACGCTCTGAATGTCCTAATACAATATGTTTTACACCAACAGAAGCAAACATTGGCGCAGAAATTTCGCCAGTATAAGCACCATTTGATTTTGAATGACAGTTTTGAGCAGCCACAAATACATTTTGTTTATCAGCAAGTTTTTGAGTTGCAAGTGGGATATATATTGATGGAACAGCAAAAATTGCTTCCTGATGGTCAGTTAAATTATGTGCTGTTGCTAATAATTGATCTAAAAGTGTTTTAGCCTCGTCTAAGCTTAAGTTCATTTTCCAATTGGCTGCAGCTATTTGTTTTCTCATATTTTAAAAATATACTATATTAAATAGGTTCTTTTACGCCTTGCAAAGGTAATTAAAAATTGTTCTTAAGGTTGAATAAAATAGCTTTACACAGATTGTTTGTGTAGATAGGTTAATACTTTTTTTTCTTCTTCTGAAATAATGATTCCTTTTAATTTTTTCCAGTTATTAATGTCTTCAAATATTTCTTCAAATCTATATCCTGGTTTAATACCCCAAGTAAAATTGGGTATATTTTTTGGAAGTAATCCATTGCCGAAAATATTAGCACAAACACCTATATACGAACCGGTATTGATGCTTGAATGAATAGCAAACCTCGTATAATCACCTACCAACATACCCATTTTTTGACCAATGGTCTCCCAAATTTGTTTCCCTTCATTCCACATTTGAATAGGACCTGCTGTATTTTTAATATTACTATTACATGTGCCAGCACCAAGGTTACACCAATATCCTATGATACTATCCCCTAAATATCCCTCATGCCCTTTGTTTGAATACCCCATAATAATTGAATTTTTTACTTCCCCTCCCATCAAACAAAAAGGCCCTACTGATGATGGGCCATAAATACTTGTATTCATTTTAACAACCCCTTTATGGCCTAATACAAACGGCCCCCTAATACTAGCACCTTCCATGATAACTGCTTCTTTTCCAATGTATATGGGCCCTTCACTTGCATTTAAATTTGTACATGAAATTGTCGCTCCATCTTCAATGAAAATGTTTTCAGGGCAAATGAGATTATTGGATGAATCGACATGTTGTGAAAAACGATCTTTGGTACAAATTAAAAAATCGGATTGGATGATGGTGGCATGTTTTGTAAGTAAGTCAATTGCATTCGAAAAAAAATCAACTTCGTTAAAAATATGGGTATTCAAATGATTAACAGCAGGATTCTGAAAAGTAGCAAAATCAGTTAAGGTTGCGATCCATTCTCCAGTAGATGTGATTAATTTTTCACTCCTTTTTAAGTTATTAAGCTCTAAAATGAGTGCTTTAGAAGGTATACAAGTTGCATTTATAAATAGAATGGTATCTGATTTGTCAATCACCTCTAATTCGGGATACAAATTTTGCAAATAAGGAACTGTATAGATGCCCACTTTATTTCCAAGATAGTTTTCCCACCTTTCTATTATACTAAAAATGCCTAATCTTACTTCAACAATTGACCTTGTTAAGCTAAATGGATAAAAATTTTCTCTATATTCATTATCAACAAGAAAATGCAACATGGCTCATATTTATGGTGCAAATTTAAAGGAAACTAGGTATCATAAATTGAATTTTAAAAGCCTTACAATTAATTGCTTATTTTTGTAAAACAATTTTATTATTATGCAATTTGGCAATTTTAATTATCCTACTCCTATCAACGAACCCGTTTTAAATTATGGCCCAGGTTCTCCTGAAAAATTAAAATTAAAGCAGGCTTTGTCTAATTTGAAGAAAAAAACAATTGATATTCCAATGTACATCAATGGTAAATCCGTTCGTACTGGAAAAAAAGTGGCCATACATCCACCTCACGAAATTAACCATACAATTGGTCACTTTCACGTTGGCACAAAGTTACATGTAACACAAGCAATCAATACCGCTTTAAGAGTTCGTGAAAATTGGTCAAACATGCATTGGGAAACTAGGGCGCATATCTTTTTAAAAGCTGCTGATTTATTGGCAACAAAATACAGGTATGAAATGAATGCAGCTACCATGCTTTGTCAAAGTAAAAATGCATTTCAAGCTGAAATTGATGCAGCTTGTGAACTAATTGATTTTTTACGATTCAATGTTCATTTTTTAAATGAAATTTATAAACAACAACCAATTTCTGCACCGGGTATCCACAATCGTATGGAGTGGCGTGGATTGGAAGGATTTGTCTTAGCCATTACCCCCTTTAATTTTACAGCAATTGGGGGTAATTTACCCACATCCGCAGCCATGTGTGGCAATGTAGTTGTTTGGAAGCCAGCAAATACACAAATTTATTCTGCTCAATTATTTATGCGCATTTTAAAAGAAGCAGGGTTACCTGATGGTGTAATCAATATGGTTTATGTAGATGGACCCACTTTAGGAGATATTTGTTTTAAACATCCTGAATTCGCAGGCATTCATTTTACAGGTTCTACCAATGTATTTAACCACATTTGGAAACAAATTGGAGACAACATTTCAAATTATAAATCCTATCCAAGAATTGTTGGTGAAACTGGCGGTAAAGATTTTGTAATGGTACATCCATCAGCAGATGTTGATGTGGTTGTGACTGCTTTAGCGAGAGGAGCTTTTGAATTTCAAGGACAAAAATGTTCCGCTGCTTCTCGTGCTTACTTACCAAGTAACTTAGCAAACCTGATTAAAATCAAATTGATTAATACAATAGAGTCAATGAAAATGGGATCTGTTGAAGATTTTTCCAACTTTGTAAATGCGGTAATTGATGAAAAGTCATTCGATAATATTGTACGATTTATAAACAAAGCAAAAGTAGACAAGAAATCAAAAATACTTATTGGGGGAAATTATAGCAAAAAAGTAGGTTATTTTATCGAGCCTACGGTCATTGAAACCACCGATCCTCAATACCTTACCATGTGTGAAGAAATTTTTGGACCTGTTTTGACAATCTATACCTATCCAGCTGATAAATTTGAAAAGACATTGACACTCTTAAATTCAACCTCAAAATATGCATTAACAGGTTCTATCATTTCTCAAGATAGAGCTTCAATTGAATTGGCAACTGAAAAACTACGACATGCTGCCGGTAATTTTTACATCAATGACAAACCTACAGGTGCAGTGGTTGGACAACAACCATTTGGTGGTGCAAGGGGTTCGGGTACCAATGATAAAGCAGGTAGTGCCTTAAATTTGTATCGTTGGCTGAGTGCAAGAACCATCAAAGAGACATTTAATCCTCCCGTTGATTATAAATACCCATTTTTAAACGAAGCATAAGCTTGTTTTTTCATTATTTTAATGTGAAAACTGTATATTTGCTCCTCAAAATTAAAGGACTGTGGCTCAAAATTTTTCAAAAGAAACTTATTTGTATTGGTACGAATTGATGCAGTTAATACGTCAATTCGAATCTAAATCGGAAGAAATGTATAAAATGGCTGGAAAAATCAGGGGATTTTTCCATGTTTATAACGGCCAAGAAGCCATCGCAGCTGGTTGTATGACTGCCACCAATCATGAGGATCCGTTCATAACAGGCTACCGTGACCATGGTCTTGCATTAGCAAAAGGCATGAGCCCAAATGCTGCAATGGCTGAATTGTATGGTAAAGCAACTGGTTGCTCTAAAGGAAAAGGAGGAAGTATGCACTTTTTTGACAAAGCCAACTATTTTTTTGGTGGTCATGGAATAGTGGGTGCTCAAATAGGAACCGGTGCTGGCTTAGCATTTGCAGAACAATACAGAAACTCAAAAAATGTAGTGCTTTGTTTTTTTGGAGATGGTGCAGCTCGTCAAGGTATGTTACATGAAGTTTTTAATTTAGCTATGTTGTGGAAATTACCTGTTGTCTTTATATGTGAAAACAATAATTATGCAATGGGTACATCAATTGAAAGAACAAGTAATGTAGTGGACATATACAAGCTTGCAGATGCCTATGAAATGCCATCAGATAAAATTGATGGAATGACTGCTGAAGCAGTTCACGAAGGAGTTGCAAGAGCTGTTAAACGTGCTCGTGAAGGAGATGGACCTACCCTTTTAGAAATGAAAACTTATCGCTACAGAGGTCACTCTGTTTCTGATCCACAAAAATACAGGTCAAAAGAGGAAATAGAAGAATATAAAAACCAAGATCCTATCACCAAAGTGATGAACACCATTTTAAGCAATAAATTTGCAACAAAAAACGAACTTGCAGCCATAGACGAAAAAATAAAATCTATAGTAGAAGCTTCCGTGAAATTTGCAGAGGAAAGCCCTTGGCCAGATGATAGTGAAGTATTGAAAGATGTTTATATTGATTCTTCCTACCCTTTCATTACTGATTAATTTTAGAGAACTTTACAAAATTTATTATGAGCGAAATACAACAACCAGAAAATCACCCTTTTTTAACGTTTGTCAATAAAAACCAAAAAGTGCTAATCTATTTATTAGTTAGCATTATACTTGTTATCGGTAGTTATTTTGGGTACATGGAATTGTATAAAAATCCACGTGAAGCAAAAGCTGCTGATGCAATGTATACTGCAGAAAAATACTTTGCTCAAGATTCTGCAAACCTTGTATTAAATGGAGACGGTATCAACAAAGGTGTCTTGTATATCATAAAAGAATTTAGTGGTACAAATGCTGCAAATTTAGCGAACTATTATGCAGGGATTAGTTACTTCAAACTTGGTGATTTCAAGAAGTCAATTACTTATTTGAAAGATTTTTCCACAAGTGCCAAACAAGTACAAGCAATTGCCTATGGTACAATGGGAGATGCCTATGCCGAATTAAAAAATAATGAAGAAGCCATTAATACTTATAAGAAGGCAGGCACTCATTTTCCAGAAGATGAGGGAATTTCTGCAGAATATTTATTTAGAGCTGCTTTATTAGCGGAGACAATCGGAAAAACAGAAGAGGCATTAACACTTTACAAAGAAATCAAAACAAAATACCCTAAAACAGAGAAAGGATTTACAATTGACAAGTATATTTATAGATTACAAGTTCAACCTTAATATAATTTTTTTATAATTTAATAAAAATGAGTCTCCAAACTGAGACTCATTTTAGTATAAACTTGTTAAATTTGATAATGACTGTTCAATTATTTGTTCCTTGTTTTATTGATCAATTATACCCTCAAGTAGCTTTTAATACCATTAAAGTTTTAGAAAAAGCTGGTTATACTGTAAAATATAATACCCAACAAACATGTTGTGGGCAACCCGCTTTTAATGCAGGTTATTGGAACGAGTCAAAAGATGTTTGTACAAAATTTATTCGAGACTTTGAAGGTGTTGATTATATCGTTAGTCCAAGTGCAAGTTGCGTTGGATTTGTTAGAAATAATTATGGTCAATTATTTGAAAACAATGCTTTTCAAAGTCCTGCAAAAAAAGTAAGTAATCAAATTTTTGAATTGTCTGAATTTCTAACTAGCATCATGGACATTCGTGATTTAGGAGCAACATTTGATGCAAAAATTACTTACCATGATAGTTGTGCAGGATTAAGGGAATGTAAAATTAAGGAAGCACCTAGAACTTTATTAAATCATGTTAAAGGCTTAGCATTGGTAGAAATGAACTATACTGACATTTGTTGTGGATTTGGAGGAAGCTTTGCCGTAAAATTTGATTCAATAAGTGTTGCTATGGCAGATCAAAAAATTGAAAATGCGTTGGATACAACTGCAGACTATATAGTAAGTACGGATATGAGTTGCTTAATGCATTTAGAGGGTAGAATCAACTTTATGGGAAATAGAATAAAAATTATTCATTTAGCTGATGTTTTAGCAAGTGGCTACTAAATTTAAATACTTCAAATACTTGTTATGGCCTATTGGTTAATAAAATCCGAACCCTTTAAATATTCATGGGATCAATTTGTTAAAGACAAAAAAACCTTTTGGGATGGTGTAAGAAACTATGGTGCCCGAAACAATTTACGTGCAATGAAAAAAGGTGACCTTGCCTTTTGGTACCATAGTAATGAAGGGTTGGAAATTGTAGGCATTGCAAAAGTGGTAAAAGAAAGTTATCAAGACCCTACAACTGAGGAAACTGCTTGGGTTGCAGTTGATTTTGCCCCACACAAGAAATTAAAAAAACCTGTGTCCCTCAGTGATGTTAAAGCAAATACAAACCTCGCATCCATGGCTTTAGTGAGATTTGGAAGACTATCTGTTCAACCCGTTACGGAAGCTGAATGGAATGAAGTGCTTAAAATGAGTGAATAAGCAGGTGCGTAAAAAATTATTTAAAAAAGATATAGCCAATAATGATGGCGATAATTACACCCATCAAATCGGCCAATAAACCTGCCCAAATAGCATACCTTACTTTTTTAATTCCAACACTTCCAAAATACAAAGCAATAATATAAAAAGTAGTATCAGCTGAACCTTGAAAAATAGAAGCTATATTGCCTAAAAAAGAATCTACTCCATAGGTTTTATAAACATCTAACATGAGCGCTCTTGATCCACTTCCGCTGAGTGGTCTCATAATGGCAACTGGTAAGGCACCCACGAAATCAGTATTAAATCCCATCAAATGTATTAAATAGGTAATACCGTATACTAAATAATCCATTGCCCCACAATCTCTAAATACACGAATTCCAACCAGCATGGCTACTAGGTATGGAATAATTTTTACGATTACCTCAAATCCATTTTTTGCACCCTCAATAAAGCAATCAAATACCGGAACTTTTTTATAGGCCCCTCCAACTAAAATGCTTACAATTAAAGCAAATAATATACTTGAACCTGCAATTTTTGAAAAAATTTCTTTGTTGGCTGGGCTTAATGCGTTTATTCCAATTAGAACAAAACACATAAATGCAAATAACATCAACAGCCATCCAATTAATATTTTATCCCATTTAATTTTTTGATAAAATCCTACCATGATAATGGAAGTTAATGTAGTACCAATAGTTGCTAAAACACAAGGAATAAAAATACTTGCTGCATTTGTAGATCCGGCAGCCAACCGATAAGATATAATACTCAATGGAATAATTGTTAAACCACTCGTATGTAAAACTAAAAACATGATTTGAGCATTGGTCGCTTTTTCTTTTGTTGCATTTAAGTTTTGTAAACTCTCCATTGCTTTTAACGCAAAAGGTGTGGCTGCATTATCTAAACCTAACATATTTGCACTAAAATTCATGACCATATGCCCCATTGCAGGATGATTAGCAGGCACTTCGGGGAAAAGTCTGCTTAAAAATGGATTCATCCATCTAGCAATTTTTTGAATAGCACCTGCTTTTTCAGCAACGTTCATTAATCCAAGAAAAAAAACCATTGTACCCGCCAATGGGAATGCAACATCCATTACGGATGATTTTGCAGCGTCAAATATGCCATCAGCTAATAACTTAAAGACCATTGTATCTCCTAAAAAAAATGATTTTACAAGGGCAATTATAAAAGCAATTATAAAAAAAGCCATCCAGATAATATTCAAAGCCATAGTTCAATTGATTATACTACTAATATAGCCCATTTTGCAATTAGAATTGTATTTTTGCATTACTTAAAAACAAACATGTATGGCATTACAAGCAGGAATTGTGGGACTTCCCAATGTTGGTAAATCAACTTTATTTAATGCAGTAAGTAATAGTGCAAAAGCACAAGCTAGTAATTATCGTTTTTGTACCATCGAACCAAATGTAGGTTTAGTAGATGTGCCAGATGATAGATTACAACAATTAGCAGCATTAATTATCCCACAAAAAATTGTGCCAACTCAATTAGAAATTGTAGACATTGCAGGTTTAGTAAAAGGTGCAAGTAAAGGTGAAGGATTGGGTAATAAGTTTTTAGCAAATATTAGGGAAGTAAGTGCTATTATACATGTAATAAGGTGCTTTGAAGATGAAAACGTGTTAAGAGACGAAGGCGCTATCAATCCTATTGGAGACAAAGAAATTATTGAAACAGAGTTGCAATTAAAAGATTTAGAAAGTGTAGAGAAAAAAATGCAACGAGCTGAAAAAATGGCTAAAACAGATCCAAAAGCTAAAGTTGAATTAGAAGTATTACTTAAATGTAAAACACATTTGGAACAAGGAAAAAGTATTCGTTCCCTTGGTTTATCAAAGGAAGAATCTTTAGCAATTGCTGACATATTTTTATTAACAGAGAAACCAGTTATGTATGTTGCTAATGTAGATGAAAAATCTATGCATAGTGGTAATGTATATTCTGAAAAATTATTGGAAATGGCCAAAGAGGATGGTGCTCAAGTTATTGTAATGTGTAATAATATTGAAGCACAAATTTCTGAACTTGATAACTTAGATGACAAAGCCTTATTCATGGAAGAATACCAAATGAAAGAACCTGCTTTAAATAGATTAATTCAATCCGCTTATAAATTATTAAACTTAGAAACATATTTCACAGCTGGTGTCCAAGAAGTGCGCGCTTGGACAATTGGTAAAGGATGGAAGGCACCACAAGCTGCAAGTGTTATTCATACAGATTTTGAAAAAGGATTTATTAAAGCAGAAGTAATTGCTTTTGATGACTTTATAAAATATAAAAGTGAAGCAGCTTGTCGTGACAATGGAAAATTAAGAATTGAGGGAAAGGAATATATTGTAAAAGATGGCGATGTAATGCATTTTAGATTTAATGTTTAAAATAAAATTTTTAACTTATACTAAGTATATGAATTTAAAGTATATCAACATAATACTTCTATCTTGTGTATTGATAAGTGGATGTAATAATTCAAATAACCAAGAAGCATCAACCAATGCAATTAATATTCCACCACCAGTCAATTTAGGATATGACATTATCAAAATTCATCCACATGATACAACAGCCTATACAGAAGGTCTTGAATGGAATGATAATTTATTAATTGAAAGTACTGGAAATTACAAAGAAAGTAAGTTAAAATTATTGGATAGTAATATGAATGATATCATGAAACCAATAAAATTAAGTGATGCATATTTTGGGGAAGGTACTACCCTGTTTAAGGATAAAATTTACCAATTAACTTGGAAAGAACATAAAGTATTCATTTACGATGTTAAAACATTAAAGAAAGTAAATGAATTATATTGGCCATACGAGGGATGGGGTATGACGCATGATGACACATCCATCATTGTTAATACGGGCGGAAGTAATATATATTATGTGGATCCGCAAAATTTTTCTGTAAAGAAAACTTTAGGTGTCTTTAACAACTATGGGTACGTTTCAAATATCAATGAATTAGAATATGTAGAGGGTAAATTATATGCAAATGTATATATGACAGATAATATTATTCAAATTGACCCTCTTTCTGGAAGGGTAATGGGTAATCTTGATTTATCCAATATATTAATAAAGGTTGGTATTAATAAGGATCCAAAATCAAAAGACGCAGGCAATGTATTAAATGGAATTGCCTACCATAAATTAAAAAATACTTTTTACATCACTGGTAAAAATTGGCCCGTAATGATTGAATTAAAAATAAGAAATTAAATCAATTTAAATAGTCCGATGTTTAATGAGATAAATGACAGAACTCGCTTTTTGGGGATTTATTAAGGCAATCAAATTTGAGATGACACCTATTATCAAGGCCCTAATTGATCCAAAATATCCTGATTTTTTATATTGTTCACTTAATAAGCTAACATAAAAACTATCGAACCACATTGGTTTTGTCTCAATCACTTCAAATTCATGTCTCTTACATATTTGTTGAATTGATTTAGGACTAAAATGAAATAAATGCCTTGGGACGTCATAGGCTGCCCAAAAAGATTTGTAATATTGAGCATCAAAACTTGTATAATTGGGAACTGCAATAATTAAACGTCCATTTTTTTTCAATAATTTTTTGAAAGTATCAAAATAACTATTTAAGTCAGTAACATGCTCTAACACATGCCATAAAGTAATTAGATCAAAGCTATTATCTGGTAAACTATCTAAGTGCTCAATTGGAAATAACTTTATTTGGTAATTCTCCAATGAAATATTCCTGCTATTTTCATCAGGTTCTAATCCTGTAACCTCCCATCCTATATTTTTCATTGCATTAGAAAATGCACCCGTTCCACCCCCAATCTCTAAAATTGTTCCTTTATTATTTGGAAAGAGGGATTGAATCCAATTCGTTTTTTGTGATAAAGTAAATTGTCTGACAGTATGGTATATTTTATTCATCCATCCTTTTTTCGTATCTGTGTGTGATATATAATTTTTAAAGCGATAGTAAGTTGCTAAATTTTCAGGTAATGGTTTTGGAAATGTAAGCTGCAATGTACATATTGGGCATTGCATTATTTCAAATTTTTCCGTAGTTAAAGCATAATCAAGACAATAAAGAGAATGCGATAGGCCATCATTATTACAGATAGGACAAATAGGATCATTTGGTTGTTGAAAAGACATTGATTTTATACGTATTTAATTAAAATAAGGACGGTAGCAATAACAAAGAGGATGATATACCAAATGATTGAAAAATCTTTTTTTGGTTCATCAGCTTTTAGTGTTGCTTCTATGGAATCTATGGCGGCATTAGGGGAAAAGTCTTTATAAAATGGAACTTCATTAAAAAAACCTACCCATTGAATATGTGCGTAATTTTTATGAAAAGTTCCTATATTACCGATTGGTAAACTCGCTGATGTTTGTCCAATAAAATCATTGATGTAATCATGAAATTGAACAGTGGCTTCTTCCAATGATACATCCAATTGATTGGCTATAAAATCATAAAATTCAGGGGATGGAGTTGCCTCATTTGAAATAAATACGACTTTCTCCTTGGGAGCAATATAGCCATTTGAAAGAAAAACTGCTTTTTGACGCTGTAATTGTAAGGTACCTATTCCAGGTAATACAATTCGTCCATTAAGAATAAAATATTGATAAATACTATTTTTCATAATTATTTTCTAAACGAATATACAACACCTCCTTTTAATTGCATCCCTAATGAAGGATAATCTAACCATCTTTCATATGTTTGGTCTACTAAATTTTCCCCTTTTAGCCAACTGCTCCAATTTGAACTTAATTTATATTGTATCTGTACATTTAACATCATTGCATTTTTCGAAGTAACTGCAAGGTTATTGCTATTATACATCGTTGCACCTGTCCAAAAATGTATACCGCCCATTACATTCCATTTCTTATTAGGAGACCAATGTAAGGAACTCTCTAATTGAAAGGGTGTAATACCCCAAGGTTTTGAATTTTCTAATAAAGCATTAAATTGTATGTATTTTAATTGATTGTCAATTAATAATTGGTCACTAAATTGATACCTCATATAACCGGAAAGTTCAATGGTTGAAGCTTCTTTTTCAAATATTGCATTGTAAAATAATCCATTAATAATTGGATTGACAGTAAGGGTTCTATTAAAAAGGGGTAAATTTTTGTAATTGTTTAAGGATAACTTAAAACCATAATCAGTTCTGTTACCTTCCGTTATTTTTACTTCAACAAACTTTTTATCAAGTGTTGTCATTTTAAGCGCATTGGGAACACTAATCCATGGGTTGGAAGCAACTAATGTTGTATATTGATTGTTAATTATTTCAGTATTCCAACCTGCGATTAATAGATAATTAGCATCTTGTAAATTTTTAGTAAATAAAATTAAGGGGTACCCATTCCATTTTCCATTTTCAATTATTTGACTAGTTCCAATTTTGAAATTACCATAAGCATTCTTAAATTCGATACTAGGTGTAAAATTGATAAAATTGTTACTCGTTGAATTTGTTGAATTATTCTTTAAACTATTATAATTATAATTTAAATCAAAATGATAGTTTAATTTTTTATAGGTAAAATAAAGATTGTTCTTTAATTCAAACCAATTATTTGTTGTACCTGTAAGACCTTCAAAATGTTCGAAATTTAAAATTGGCTTGTATTTTACAAATTTTTCATTATTTAGATCATTTAATAAAGAAAAGGATGCCCCTGTTAAATAATAGTTTTGGCTATAATTAGTCATAGGATATGTTGAATTGTCTGGGACCATCCCATAACGATATCTTTCACTAAGTTTATAGTAAAAATTAGAAATTATTTTATTATGATTGTCTAAGTTTAAATTATTTTGATAGGTAAAACCCATTTCATTTAGGGATTGTAAATGATGCAAACCAGTATAAGCATTATTATAAAATTGAAATGAATGCATGTTTTGAAAAGCATCAAGTACATGATAATTTAACATCAAATCTCTTTGTAAATAGTTGCCAAAACCAATTTGTATACTTCCATTATTTTTTACTTTATATAAACTATCTATTTTATAGCTAATTGGGATTAATGAAATAGGCTTATATTGAAAACTTAAATTTTGACTAGGTATGTTGAAAGTAGTATGAATCCTGGAAGTATCATCTTTAAAACTAGCATAGTTAAAATCAATTTTTGAAATATTTTTTAATTGCGGTTTGAAATCAGAGATTATTGTAATGGTTTTTTCTGGAACCGTATCTATCTTAATAATTGGTGTAATTTTTATGGTATTTTTTTGAATGTTGATATTTTGCTTTTTAACCTTACTAACATGTGTAGATTTGTGTTTTATTTTTTTAGATGATTTATGCTTTTTTTGTGCATAACTTATATTTATAAAATAAAATAAAGAGACTAATAAGATAATATATTTAAATAAGTATTTCATATTTTATATTTACTTGTTGTTTAATTTTTCAACTAACAATTTTAATTTATTGTTTGCCTCTGTTTTTAAAGAATCAATAGATGCATTTTCAACTACACTTTTATAGGTAGCAATTGCATTAAAATTATCTTTTTGCATACTGTATATATCTCCTAATAATATATATGCACTGGTTATCCAAAATTCATACGGAGTTTGTTTTTTAATAAGTTCAAAAGAAGTTTTTTCTCCCAAGATTAAGTTTCCTTGATCAACATATAATTTCGCTAATAAATAATTTGCTTCGGCTGCATATTCGGAAGTAGACAATTTTATTACTTTATTTAGCAATAGCATTGCAGTTGTTGTATCCCCTATTAAAATAGATTGATGATATAAAGCCATATTAGCCATTTGAATATCATCAACCGCCATATTGTTTTCCTGTAGTATTAATTTTGATATTGATGCACAGTTCTCCCAATGTTCTTGTTTGTAAGCACAACGTAAAAGTCCTTTCAGGGATTCTATTCTATTTTCTTTTTGGGTAGCTATTTTTTGTAAGATGGAAAAGTATTTTTCGGCAATTTTAAAATTACTGAAATTAAAATAGTTTATTCTTCCAGCAACTAAAGCAGCTTTTTCCGCAAATTTATTGGGAGCTAAATCGGCAATTTGTTCAAAATAAATAACTGCAGAATCATATTTTTTTTGAGCATATAAAATTTCTGCTAGAATATTTTTTGCAGATAATTGATAAATACCATTAGGAAATTGGATTAAATAATTTTGTAGTCCTTGGGTTGTTTCTACATATTTCTTTTGATCATAATTTATAATAGCTGATTGGTAACTAAGAGAATCTTGTTCGGTATTTGAAATTGGTCTACCCTGTTCTTTCATAAAATCAATGTATAAGGAAGGCGTTTGATTTTCTAAAAATATATTTTTAATAAACTCAATAGCATTTTCACTTTCTACCGCTTTAGGATATTTATTCACTAAATCCTTGAAAGTTGACAATGCTTCTTCATTTTTATTTAAATTAAAATAGACAATGCCTAATTTATAATAAGCCAGCGGATAATAAATAGTTGCATTTTTATTTATTAATATTTTAGTTAATGGGACTACAGCTTCTTTAAATTTTTCTTGGTTTGTATAGGTATCAGCTAGTTCTATCAAAGCATCGTTTATGTATAAAGATTGAGGAAATTGATCATCAAAATCAGTTAATATCTTTATTTTTTCTGATAATTTCCCAATTCCTCCATTGATTATAGCCAATTGAAAAGTAGCATAATCAGTAAATTCCCATCGATATTCAATTACTTTTTGATAGGATTGCATAGCAGCTTTATATTGTTTTTGCATCAATTGACAATCCGCTATTCTTAAAAATGCATCCTTTTGATAGGTTTCAATCATATTACTATGATTATACCTTGCTACAAGACTAAAATTTTCGAGTGCTTTTTCATAAATACCTTTTTTTAAATATCCATAAGCCAAAGAATACCTTGCGTGTCTTTGATTTACCTCAGGTAATTCGACTGGATTTGATAAAAAACGTTCAAAATAAATGATTGATTCATCAATTTTATTCATTTTATATAATAATTCTCCAAGCCAAAATAAAGTTTGTGGTAACACATTGTCATTGTAAGGAGTATTTAAAATTTTGGACAACAATAAATAAGCATTTTCAATGTGTTCATTATTTATATCAACAGTTGCTTTTCCAAAAAGAATGTTGGGATATAACTTTAACAAATCAATGGTAGGTTGTTTAATCGTTTCATAAGCAATTAACGCTTGAGGGTAATTATTGCTTAATGCAAGTGAAGTAACCCATATATTTTTTGCTTCATTGAAGTAGGGAGAATTTGGATAAGTAACCATAAATTTGTCCAAACTTGTTATGGCAACTGAATACTCTTTTAAGGTTGCTGCTAACTTACCATAATTGAATAAAGAAATTTCCTTTTGCGTGCTATTTTGACTTTTTGTGGCACAAATGAGAAAAGCATTTTTAGCACCCATTTTATCGTCAATTTTTAAGTAGGCTGTTGCCAATAAATACATGCTATTTTGACCAAGCGAATCTTCCACATTGGCTAATTTCTTAAATCCTTCAATTGCATTGGTCCAATTTTGGGATTGAAAATAACAAAAAGACAATTGATACAAATCTTGAGGATCAACTGAATTTTGCTGTTTTATGTACTCAGCCAAATAGGGTAATGCTTTTTGATATTGTTTTTTTTCAAATAGTAAATGACCCATTAATTGTTTTAATTGAATTTCATAGTATTGATTTTTTGCTTCAAGTGCTTTTTCACAGGTAAGCATCGAGGCGTCTACATCACCTAAAAAATAATAAAGTTGACTTATGTAAAAAGGAGTCAGTCTTGCATATGTTTTATTGGCAGATGCAATTGTAAAATATTGTAATGCATTCTTAAAATCCTTATTCTCTAAAGCAATAAACCCAGCATAATAATTAGCAGCAGCATAATAAGGACTATTTTTAATTTGTCTAATCGTGTTTAACAAGTCGGTCGCTTTATCCCAAATGCCTGCTTTAAAGTATAAATAACCTTGTTGATATTTCATTTGGATAATTTCATCATTATCAAGGTCTTCAATATTAACAAGCGTAAAAGAAGTTATTGCTTTTGCTTCATTTTGTAGATTGAAATAATATTTACCTAATAAAAAATGTATTCGGGAAATATAAATCTTACTATTGGCAATTTTAAGAAATTGCAATGCTAAGTTTTCAGCAAAAGGTTTTTGAAGGTTTAATGATAAAGCGATATAATGATAACTAACCTGCTCATTGTTATTTGAAAAAGTATAGGCGGATTCAAAATCAGCAAATGCTGTATTGGTATCCCCTACTTTTAATGCAAAAAGTCCTTTTTCAAAAATACCCTCCATAGGATGTTTATAATCATTAGACTGCGTAAAAGACTGAGCAACAATTTTTGGGCAATAAAAAATTGCATTAGCTAATAAAAATAAAACAACTACCCAATTTTTTATTTGTGGCATAATTTATTATTTAGGATATAAATTTAAGTCCTTCTATAATAACGACTTCTCGTTTCCTATTATTGTGGAAAACAAATGAATTGTTTAATTTTGTAAACAAAAGCAAAACAAAAATGTACCAATTTGATACAAAAATAAGAGTCAGGTATGCAGAAACAGATCAAATGAATATTGTTTATTATGGAAATTACGCTCAATATTTTGAAATTGGTAGGGTTGAAAGTTTACGCAACCTTGGTATTAGTTATAAAAAAATGGAAGAATTAGGGATTCTGTTGCCTGTGGTCGAATTAAACATAAAATACCTCAGACCCGCTGTATATGATGATCTTTTAACGATCAGAACAACTATTAAAGAATTACCCATTGACCATAAAATTCAATTTGAACAAGAAGTTTATAATGAAGCACAAAAACTACTAACCATTGGTTTTGTAAAGCTTTACTTCATGGACAAAACCTTTCAAAAAAAAGCAACAATGCCCCTTTATTTGAAAGAACAACTTATCCCATTTTTCTAATGACCTCAGATTATACTTTCAAATGGTTTTTTTGGTTTATTTTGCAGCTTAATTTAATGAAATGAATTCAATACAAGCAACCATAATAACCATAGGTGATGAACTTTTAATAGGACAAGTAATCGATACCAATAGTGCCTATATTGCTCAAGCCTTGAATAAAATTGGTGTTGCAGTTAAAAAAAGGATTGCTGTAGGTGATCAAAAACAAGAAATTATCGATGCTTTGAAAAATGCGGCTGAAAATAGTAAAATTATAATTACAACAGGTGGTTTAGGCCCTACCGCTGATGACATTACAAAACCACTGTTAAATGAATATTTTGGAGGCAAAATGATTGTTCATCAACCTACTTTAAATCATATAACAGACATTTTTGAAAATAGGCTAAAACGACCAATGATTGAACGCAATCGTAAACAAGCCGAAGTACCCGATGTTTGTGAAGTTTTGTTTAATGAAACAGGTACCGCACCTGGGATGTTATTTAGGAAAGAGGGTATTTTATACTTTTCTTTACCCGGTGTACCACATGAAATGAGGTACCTCATGAATCAAGCTGTGATACCAACCATTCAACAAGCATTCAGAACAAATCCAATTATACATAGAACATTATTAACGGCAGGAATCGGGGAATCATTTTTGGCAGAATTAATCGTTGATCTTGAAAATGCCTTACCAGGTCACATAAAATTAGCTTATTTGCCAAATTTTGGGATGGTTAGGTTAAGATTAACAGCTTCCGGCCCAGATCTAGTCCAACTTACCAATGAAATTGATACTTATTTTTCACAACTAAGGGATGTGGTTAAGGAATATTTAGTTACAGAGGTGGATGAAACTATGGAAATGGTGGTTGGAAATTTGTTAAAAGAAAAAAATCAAACAGTAGCCACAGCAGAAAGTTGCACAGGCGGTTATATTGGTCATCAACTCTCCAAACATGCCGGCTCTTCACAATTTTACACTGGAGGTATTATTAGCTATGACAATCGCATTAAAACTGCGTTTTTAGATGTCCCTATCGAAATTTTAAACACAGTGGGTGCCGTAAGCAGAGAAGCTGTAGAACTTATGGCCCAATCTGTTTTAAAACAAATGAAAACGGATTATGCAATTTCCGTAAGTGGTATCATGGGGCCAACAGGACAAACAATTGAAAAGCCGATTGGAATGGTATGGATTTGTGTTGCAAGTAAAGAAAAAGTGGTTTCGAAAGTGTTTTATTTAAGATTTGATCGATTAAGAAATATTGAAGTAACAGCCAATCAAGCCATAAATTTACTTAGGTTGCTAATTATCAATAAAATTTAGCCTTATTTTTGCTTAAAATATTTTTATGCCATTAATAGATTTGTTGATGCCCAAATTAGGAGAAAGTATCATGGAAGCAACTATTTTAAAATGGCATAAAAAAGTAGGCGATTCCATCCAAATAGACGAAACAATTCTAGATATTGCCACAGACAAAGTAGATAGTGAAGTACCTTCTACGGCATCAGGAGTAATAAAAGAGACCTTTTTTAATGTCAATGATGTTGTACCAATTGGTGCTTTAATTGCAAGGATTGAAGTAAGTGAACAACCCATACAAGCCAATCATGAAAACGATACCATTCCCTTTGTGCCTAGTGCTTCACCCATCCCCATTTCAACTTCAACTTCAACTTCAACTTCGAACGTCCCATCTTCGCCCACTTTAGACATTCAGATTCCTACTACACTTTCAAAACCTACTGATGATTTAAAATTTTATTCTCCACTGGTTTTGAATATAGCACAAAGTGAAGGACTTGCTTTGAATGAACTTCAATTCATTACTGGTACAGGTAATCAAGGTAGAGTTACAAAAAATGATATTTTAAATTACTTAGCTTCGAGAAAATTAGGCAATCATTTGCCTAATCAACAATTCAATGTACCTACACAAACAAATACAACACCCTCCTACCAAAATAGCACATCTTTTTTATCAAATCCTGAAGATGTAATCTTATCGAACAATACATCCGTTGTAGAAATGGATAGGATGCGAAAATTAATTGCAAAACACATGGTTGAGAGTGTGCAAACAAGTCCTCATGTATGTTCATTTATCGAAGCAGATGTAACAAATATGGTACTTTGGAGAGAAAAAGTAAAAAAGCCTTTTGAACAATCTGTTGGTACAAAACTTACCTTTACACCCTTATTTTTTGAATGTATTGCCAATGCATTGACACAATTTCCAATAGTGAATGCCAGTATTCAAAATGATCAAATTATATACAAAAAAGACATTAATATAGGTATGGCAACTGCCTTACCAAATGGAAATTTAATCGTTCCTGTCATTAAGGGTGCAAACCAATTGTCAATTATTGGATTAAGTAAAGCTGTCAATACACTTGCACATGCAGCAAGAAACAATCAATTAAAACCTAATGACACCCAAAGTGGTACATTTACAGTTACCAATATTGGCACATTCGGTAGTTTAATGGGCACTCCAATCATCAATCAGCCTCAAGTGGCGATATTAGCCTTAGGTGCCATTAAAAAACGTCCTGTAGTGATGGAAACAGAATTAGGGGATGTCATTGCCATTCGTCATATGATGTATCTTTCTTTAAGTTATGACCATCGAATTGTAGATGGCGCAATTGGCTCTTTATTTTTAGCAGCTGTTGCAAAAACTTTTGAAAGTTGGGATCTTAAAAGACAGTATGCTTAGTTAGATGCCCTATCAATGCTATTAAATCATTTTTGCAGTTAATTTTTATAAACTTTACCAACTTTTTAAGGTAAACTTTGTTTTAGTAAGCAGAAATTACCTTTATATGAAAAATTTGTTCCCCCTATTTTTAGTCATGTTGGCCCCTCTCTTTGTAAAAGCACAAAGCACTGGGAACTTGGCAGGAGAAATTTTTGATAAAAATACACAAAAACCAATTTTTGGGGCAACTATTCAATTAGTCAATACAAAATACACCACACAATCAGACAGTACAGGTAAATATATTTTTAAAAGTATACCAACTGGCCAATACCATCTTTTAATTACACATGTAGGTAGTTTACCATCCCATCATTACAATGTTATTGTCACTTCAGGTAATATAAGTTATACAACAACCGAAATGGAGCCTCAAGTGATTACTTTAAAAGAAGTAACTGTTGGTAATCTAAAAAAAACAGTAAGAGCAGCTACGCTTGAAACTCCACTCAGTATACAAAAACTAACTGCCGAAGAAATAAAATCAAGCCCGGGTAGTAATTTTGATATTTCAAAAGTAGTTCAAACATTACCTGGTGTAACAGGTTCGGCAAGTACTGGCTTAGGATTTAGAAATGATATCATCGTTAGAGGTGGCGCACCAAATGAAAATGTTTTTTATTTAGATGGTATTGAAATTCCAGTAATCAATCATTTTACGACACAAGGAAGTGCTGGGGGTCCACAAGGTATATTAAATGTTTCTTTTATTGATGAAGTAAAATTATCAACCTCTGCTTTTGATGCTAAGTATGACAATGCCCTATCCTCTGTGTTTGAATTCAAACAAAAAAGAGGTAATTCAGATAAAGTACAGGGTAATGTAAGATTGGGTGCAACAGAAGTAGCTGCTACGATGGATGGTCCCTTATCAAAAAATGGAAAAACAACTTATTTATTGTCTGCAAGAAGAAGTTACCTGCAGTTTTTATTTCAAGTTTTGGATTTACCCATACGTCCAAATTTTTGGGATTTTCAATTTAAAGTGACACATGTAATTGATCCCAAAACCACCTTAACCTTATTAGGAATTGGGGCAATAGACGCATTCGCATTTGCTAAACCTAAAAATGCCACGCCTGAAAAAATTTATGCGCTAAATGCTGGGCCATCTATCAACCAATGGAGTTACACGATTGGTGCTTCCTTAAAAAAGCTAATCAACAATGGTTATTGGAATGTAAGTATTGGTAAAAGTCATTTGAATAATATAAATGAAAAATTTCAAAATAATTTAGGCCCAGACAAGGGTGAAAAAACATTAGATTATGTTTCCAATGAAGATGGGGAAAGTATTAGATGGGATTTATCAAAAAATTTAATTGGCATTAAATGGACTGTGGGTGCAAATATTCAAAATGTACAATACGATAATACTACCAAACAATTGTTAAAATACAACTTAGTGACAGGTGTAAACAATATTCAAATTGGTAACCCACAACTCATACAATATGCTTCTACTATTCAATATCAAAAGTATGGAACATTTTTTCAAATTGGTAAAAGAGCTTTTAACAATCGACTAGGTATAAGCGCTGGCATTAGAACAGATGGCAATAGTTTTACAACAGATGGTAATGAATTTGCTAAACGAATCTCTCCTAGAATTAGCTTTCGATATGTAATAACAGATAAATTAAATTGGAATGCTTCCATTGGAAAGTATTTTAAACTAGAACCTAATACAGTCCTTGGTTTCAAAGACCTTAATAATAATTTTGTCAATAAATCAACAGCCTATATTGCCAGCATGCATTATGTAACTGGCATTGAATATTTACCTGCTGAATCAACTAGATTTACAGCAGAAATATTTTACAAAAAATATAACAACGTTGCCATTAGCATTAATAAAGGAATTAGTTTAAGCAATTTAGGAGCCGATTTTAACATATTGGGCAATGAGCCCGTTAGTAGTAATGGATTAGGTAGAAGTTATGGATTTGAATTTTTTGCCCAACAAAAATTAACTGATAAATTTTCAGGGATTATTTCTTATACCTATTTCAAAAGTGAATATGCAAATAGTAACAATATTTTTATACCTAGTGCATGGCAAAACACCCATTTAGTGAGTATTACAGCTGGTTATAAATTAAAACACAACTGGGAGGTCGGCATAAAATTTAGGTTCCAAGGTGGAACACCTTATACACCTTATGATATGAATCTGAGTAAAATAAATTTTGCAACCTTAGGTATGGGTGTTTTTGATTATTCTAAAACAAATAGCATACAAAATAAACCTTTTCACTCTAGCGATATAAGATTTGATAAAAAATACAATTACAGAAAAACAACAATAGACCTATTTTTAGATATCACGAATTGGTATGCAGCCAAATCGGTAGCACCTCCTTTTTATGTATTTACTGCAAATGCTGACGGTAGCTTTAAAACAACAGACGGTGCAACGTTGAAATTGGATGGTTCAAACGCAATTCCCAAATTATTTGACAACAATCAAGCCTTCGTGACACCAACTTTTGGATTTATTTGGGAGTTTTAAAAACTTATTTGTTTTTAATAAGGGGTAAAAATTTACCTGTAATATATAACCATTGCATGTAAAGTACACCTACAATTGCTTCCTCAATAATTCCTTTTGACATTTTACTAACACCAATTTTTCTATCTATAAATTTAATAGGAACTTCTTTAATTTTAAAACCTAATCTCCAAGCAGCAAATTTCATTTCAATTTGAAATGCATAACCAATAAATTTAATATTGTCTAAATTGATCAAGGATAAAACATTTTTTTTATAACATACAAAGCCAGCAGTAGGATCTTTTACAGGAATTCCTGTAATTAATCTTGTATAAGCCGACCCCCCTTTTGAATAAATTTTTCTATCTATAGGCCAGTTCTCTGTAGTCCCTCCTTTTACATATCTACTTCCTACAGCTACATCAGCACCTTCGTCACAAGCTGCACACAAGTGATCTAAATCAGCTGGATTGTGCGAAAAATCAGCATCCATTTCAATGATATAATCATAATTATGTTGTAAAGCCCATTTAAAACCATGTATATATGCAGTTCCCAATCCAAGTTTTCCCGATCTACATTCAATAAATAATCTATCGGCATTTGTAGTCATTATAGTACGCACAATAGATGCTGTACCGTCTGGTGACCCATCATCTATAACAAGTATATGGTAATTAGAAGGGAAAGCCAATACAGCAGCTAAAATATTTGCTATATTTTCTTTTTCATTGTATGTTGGTATAAGCACAATTTTTTTCAAAAGTAAAATTTAAGGTGTGTTTTTAAAATTACAAAATTGTCATCAAAATGATAATAAAATTATTTTTTTAGCATTAATTTATTTAATATCTCAGTTAATTTTTGCTTAGTATGCAGTGCAAAATCACCCTTCATCATCCAATCATAATATTGAGGTTCATCTTTTAATACTTGGCTAACTGGTTTTCCTTTGTGTTTTCCAAAATTAAACACAATAACACCGTTGTCATAAATAAATCTTCTGGCAAAATCAATTATTTCATCTTCTCCGGTAAACTTTACGATCGAATCAACTGTATTCCCTATTTGAGGATACTTTTCTATTTGTGCTACCAAAACTTCCCAAGTAGCATTTGCATCGGCTTCGGCAGAATGGGCATCTTCTAATGTTTTTTGACAATAAAATTGGTAAGCAGCGCTTAAAGTACGTTGTTCCATTTTATGGTATACTTTTTGAACATCTAATAACTTCCTATGTTCAATATCTATATTAATTCCTGCTCTTAAAAACTCCTCATTCAAAATTGGAATATCAAAACGGTTACTATTAAACCCACCCAAATCTGAAGCCTCTATAAATTGTTTAATTTCATTTGCAATTGATTTAAAAGTAGGTGCATCTTTAACCATTTCGTCCGTTATACCATGAATTGCAGTACTTTCTAGAGGGATCTTCATTTCAGGATTTACCAACTTTCTTTTCACTATTTTAGCACCATCCAAATTTATTTTAACAATGGCTATTTCCACAATTCTGTCTGAACTCACATTTGTTCCAGTAGTTTCTAAATCAATAAAACAAATAGGTCTTGATAAGCTTAAAGGCATATAATAATTTATTTTCGAAGTTACCAAAATTTAGCTAGTAAATGATGTATATAGTCTATTTGGCTACCAATAAATTTCCTTAATTTGCATCACAATTGTGAATTATGCATTGGCTCACCCTTACAACAATAGATCAAATTGAATTGATTAAAGCAGCCTCCTTTAACAAACCTCAAGTTATCTTCAAACATAGTACTACTTGTAGTATCTCTAAAATGGCATTGTCTAGATTTGAACGAGCCGAAGCCCCAATGACAATTGATTTTTATTACTTAGACCTTTTACAAAATAGAAATGTATCTGCAGCGGTAGCGGAAGCATTTCAAGTTCATCATGAATCACCCCAAATTTTACTTATAAAAAGTGGAAACTGTGTATACGATGAAAGTCATTATGGAATTATGATGGATGAGCTTATTGATCAAGCTGGCGTTTAAATACATCATTTCCTAAATTCCTAACAGCACCTCTCTATCACCAACCCTGTGGCACCTCCACCTCCATTACATATAGCTGCTGCTCCATATTTACCCTTATTTTGTTCCAACACATTAATTAAAGTAACTACAATTCTGGCACCGCTACAACCCAATGGATGTCCAAGCGAAACAGCACCTCCATTCACATTTACTTTATTTGGATCTAATTTCAATAATTGTGTATTCACAATTCCAACGACTGAAAATGCTTCATTAAATTCGAAGAAATCAATTTGATCTTTAGTAAGATTTGCTTTAGCTAATGCTTTTGGAATCGTTAATGCGGGTGTAGTTGTAAACCATTTTGGATCCTGCTCTGCGTCCGCATAACTTATGATTTTTGCAAGCGCCTTAATTCCTAGTTCTTTTACTTTTTCTCCACTCATTAATATCAAAGCAGCTGCTCCATCATTCATCGTACTCGCATTTGCAGCAGTAACCGTACCCTCTTTACTAAATGCAGGTTGTAAATGCGCTACTTTATCAAACTTAACATTAAATGGCTCTTCGTCTTTTGTAATTAAGATAGGATCTCCTTTTTTTTGAGGTATACTCACTGGAATAATCTCCGCTACAAATAATCCTTTTTCAGTAGCATTTTGAGATTTTTGATAACTAGCAACTGCAAAAGCATCTTGATCTGCTCTTGAAATATTATTTTCCTTAGCACATAAGTCTGCAAAATTACCCATCGCTACTTTATCATAGGCATCCACCAAACCATCTTTTGCCAATCCATCCTGCATGGAGATATCACCATATTTATTGCCCCATCTTTGTGTGGAATTATAATAAGGTACATTGCTCATACTTTCCATTCCACCAGCAATTACTATGTCAGCATCACCCAATAATATATTTTGTGTTGCCATTGCAATCGTTTTCATTCCACTCGCACAAACCTTGTTTACCGTTGTTGCTATTACTTTATCGGGCAAACCAGCGCCTTTACTTGCTTGTCTTGCAGGAGCTTGACCTAAACCAGCTTGTAACACAGCGCCCATGATTACTTCATCTACTAATTGTGGCTGTAAATTAATTTTATCCAATGCCCCTTTAATAGCAATGGCTCCCAATTGATTAGCAGATAAACTACTTAAACATCCACCAAATGAACCAATGGGTGTTCTTACTGCAGCAACAATGTAAACTTCCTTAGACATATATGGTAAATTTATTTTTTATGATTCAGGTGCAGGAGACGCTGGGGCTTCTGCCAATCTAATTCCATTATCCTCAATAGTAATTAATTTAGACTTATACAAAATCCCCACATTCATTTTAAATGCTTTTTTACTCATGGCAAAAAATGCATAAATATCTTCAGGACTTGACTTATCATGGTAAGGTAAATATCCTTTATGCAATTTCAATAATTTAAATATGGTTTGTTGATCACTATCTAATTTTTCAACACCTTGTTTACCAATACCAATATCTAATTTATTATCCTCTCTAATTTTCTTTACATAGGCTTCGTCAATAAATTGACCAATGTGTAAATGCGTAAATACTTCGTTTTTATAAACTAGTCCCTGATGAACTTGATTTACAATGACTACATATCCAATTTCAGACTCACGATAAACCTGTACTTTCACTTTCTCTCCTTCCTTAACTGTTAAGAAATCATTGCTAATTTGATTGTCAATTTTTTCAGTAGCTGCTACTCTTCCAGTTTGTTTATCAATATATAATTTCACTAAATATTTACCACCCAAACGCATGGTTGATAATTGTTGAGATGCAGGAACAAAAACATCCTTCATTAACCCCCAATCCATAAATGCACCTTGACGGGTAACTTCCACTACTTTTAAAGCAGCGATATCACCCACAACTGCATAAGGTTCTTGTGTTGTGGCTATTAAACGATTGTCAGAATCATGATATACAAATACACTAATGGTATCTCCTACTTGTAAACCAGAGGGTACAAAACGTTTAGGCAACAATATACCTTCACCACCATCGTCCATATAAAAACCAAAGTCTACCTTTCGGTCTACACGTAATAAATTAAATTGACCTACATTAACAGTTAACATGGCTTTTTCTTTTGGTTTTGTAACCTTTATATAAATTTAAAACAATTCTGGTTGTTCATCGTTAGGATCTTTAATGACTACTTTGGTTTCCCATTCCATTTCGATGGTTTTATTAAAGTCAGTCAATTTTGTACCAACCGCTTTCCAACCCATAATATCTACAATCTTGCTTACTTTAAACTTGGCTTTTCTTATTTGAGTGCCTTTTCCAGTATTTACCACTAATATTGGCTCAATGGCAGTAGAAACAGCAGCTAAATAATTACCATCACCTTCTTTAATACAACAGAAAGGTGACCTTAACGTAGTGGTTTCAATTTTAAAGCGCTTAATATTAAACTGTAATTTATCCTTATCTAAATATACGGCAGTTACCACTTTTTCAGGATTGAACTTTTCAATACTTAATACTTTTTCCGGATCAAATCTTTGAGATGTTTCTGTATCTGTTACTTCATAGTATCCGTCTTTTGTAAATACCAATAATTTCTCATCCTCAAATGTGCCTAAATAAATTCCTTTTTCTTCATTGTTTAATCGACCAAACTTATCATCAAACCATAGCTTGCGACCCACTAAGGTGCTCTTACCTGCTTCTTTTAACCGAATAGTTTTAATTGGATATTTAGTTACTTGATTTCCTACACTGCTTCTTCCTTTTATTTCTAATGTTTCAAAATAAAAATCAAACTCTTTTATTCTTGCCGTGCAATTTGGACTTAAAATAATTTTAACCGACTCTGCTTCCCCGTTGCCATTCACAGACATATAATGCACTTTAGATTTCACTACACTCTTAGCCAATGGATATTCTTTATCACGAGTAACCCCTATTACATTAAAACGTTTTGCATAACTAATACCGCTTGCTCCATCCACATATACCATATTGTAGGTAGTACGCTCATCGTTCTTTTGGAACACTGCAGCATGTATGATATCCTTTCCAATAAATACTTTATCGGAAACTTTTACTACTTTCATGATTCCAGATTTTGTAATGGCAATAATATCATCATAATCTGTACAATCACATAAGAATTCATCTTTCTTTAAACTTGTCCCAATAAAACCTTCTGCTTTGTTAATATATAGTTTTGAGTTAGCAATGGCAACATGCTTCACTTGAATGGTATCAAATTCTTTAATCTCCGTTTTACGCTCTTTGCCTTTTCCATATTTCTTTTGCAAGCCTTCATAATATGCAACAGCATAATCAACCAAATTATCTAAATGATGTTTAGTTTCTTTAATTTCCGCTTCAATATTTTTAATTTGCTGAATTAAATCTTCAATGTCTAATTTATAGATTCTGCGAACAGGCTTATCAGTTAATTTTAAAAGATCTTCACGCTCAATTGGCTTTTTGAATTTCTTTTTAAATGGCTCAAAAGCTTTATCAATGGCGTCAATTACTTTTTCCCAGTTCAAATGCTTTTTCTCTAATTCTTGGTAGATTTTTTCTTCAAAGAAGATTTTTTCCAAACTAGTGAAATGCCATTTGTTTTCTAATTCTTTTAATTGAATTTCTAATTCCGCTTTTAATAAGCTCTTAGTATGTTCAACCGAATATTTTAATAAATCACTCGACCCTAAAAATTGAGGACGATTATCAACAATCACACAAGCGTTTGGTGAAAGACTTATCTCACAATCTGTGAATGCATATAATGCATCGATCGTAATATCTGGTGAAATGCCTGTTGCTAAATCAATCTGAATCTCCACTTCGGCCGCCGTAACGTCGGTTACTTTTTTAATTTTAATTTTACCTTGATCATTCGCCTTGGTAATACTCTCCATTAATTGCGTTGTAGTCACACTATATGGAACGTCCTTAATTAATAAAGTTTTTTTATCAAGCTCTTCAATATGCGCGCGCACTCTTACTTTACCACCTCTTCTACCATCATTATAATTAGAGGCATCAATCATACCACCTGTTTGAAAATCAGGTAATAATTCAAATTTACGGCCTCTTAAATGTTTGATACTTGCCTCCAACAATTCATTAAAATTGTGTGGCAAAATTTTAGTTGAAAGTCCTACCGCAATACCATCGGCACCTTGAGCCAATAACAAAGGAAACTTCATGGGCAATGTTACCGGTTCGTTTTTACGACCATCATAACTTAAAGCCCATTCGGTCGTTTTTGCATTAAAGGCAACTTCTAATGCAAACTTACTTAAGCGCGCTTCAATATATCTTGATGCTGCTGCAGAATCACCCGTACGCACATCACCCCAGTTACCTTGGGTTTCAACTAATAAATTCTTTTGTCCAATATTTACTAAAGCGTCTCCAATACTTGCATCACCATGCGGATGATACTGCATACTTTGACCAATGATATTTGCCACTTTATTGAATCTTCCATCATCCATTTCCTTCATGGCATGTAAGATTCTTCTTTGCACTGGCTTTAAACCATCTTCAATAGCAGGAACCGCGCGCTCTAATATTACATAGGAAGCATAGTCCAAAAACCAGTTTTTATACTGACCTTGAACGCCTGATTCATTCTCTGTTACTCTTCCTAAATTTTTCTCTTTTGCCATAACTATTCTTAATGCGAACTTTATTCAACTTCATTAAAGTCGGTAAGTGTCTTCACTACCTTCTACTAAACTATTTAATTCTACAAAAACAATTTCCGTGATGGCCGTTAATTCATGCCAAACATTCGCCTGAATAAAAACCCTCATTGGTGCAACCAATTCAAATGTTTTTTCTTCATTGGTATTCAAATCCTTGCAGTGTAAACTTGCAATTCCTTGAACCAACAACATATCTTCCGGATTTTTTCCAGCCGAATTGCCTTTGTGATAATGTTGTCCACTGACGCTTCCCGCTTTTCTATACACTAATAAAAACTCACCTGTTCTATCCGTACTAAAATAATGCAAAGTCCCACGCTCATCAGACGCTTTTAAATCAATAGGGCTAATTGTTACACGCATTGTTATTGTATTATGATCTCTTTTGTCTTAAATTATTCCACTTCCATTTCAACAACTACCCCAGTTCCTCCGGGCATTTGTACTACCATATCCTTCCAACCTTTTTCCCAATCTCCTACAAATAATAATTTACCTTCTTTTTCCATTGCTTTTAATCGATATACGATAAACGCATCGCCCAATTTCACTTTTAGTTTCCCCATTATATTTGACAAAGCGCTAGGTAATTTTTGTGCGTTTTTAGTTAGTAAGGATATAATTTCTTTATCAAAACAACCAACATGTAAACTTACTAATTTCTTACCCCCTTCTAAAAATCGTACACCTTCATTTTCATCACATAATTTTTTCCATTCATCTGGATCTAATTCAAATTCACTTAACGTAATGGGTCTAGCTAATTTTTTTGCTTTCAAAAATTCCCTAGGCTGTATTTGACTTAAATAAGTTGGATAAAATAACTGCCCTTTTTCATTTAAAAAAGGAAGATTGTTTAAATACAAAACCTGAATACGACCTTGGTATTCTTTCACCTGACTCATGAACCAATAATATCCAGCTACATCATGTGCATTTTGTCCCATCCATATCCATATCACTTCATTTTCATCATGATTCAATGCATTAATTAAATCATGTACTGTTAATTTATCATCTACAATATCTAATTGTTCTGTATAGGGAGATACTGTTAAAACATCTTGCCACCAATCGCGACGCGCTTGATATCCTTCAGTTTCATATATATTTAATAATGGGCCAACTGCGTAATCGTCTTTAATTTCAACAATTTTACCAGATAAACTCTCATCCAATTCAATGGCAGCTTCTAATGCAGCAATGTCTGCAGTGTTAAATACTAGGTGTATCATGCGCTTTATCTAATTCTACTTTTAAATTATTGATAATAAAATCTTGTCTTTCTTGTGAATTCTTACCCATATAATATTCTAACAAATGTTGAATATGGTCCCCTTGTTCTAGTATAACTGGAGCCAATTTGATATCCGAATTAATGAACTTTCCAAACTCTTCGGGACTAATCTCACCCAAACCTTTAAATCGAGTTATCTCTGGTTTACTACCTAATTCACTAATTGCTTTTTGTTTTTCATTTTCATCGTAGCAATAAATTGTTTTTTGTTTATTTCTTACTCTGAATAATGGTGTTTCTAAAACAAATACGTGACCGCGCTTAACTAGGTCGGGGAAGAATTGTAAAAAGAAAGTAAGTATTAATAAACGAATGTGCATGCCATCCACATCGGCATCGGTTGCAATTACAATATTGTTGTAGCGCAATCCTTCCAGCCCTTCTTCAATATTCAAAGCATGTTGTAATAAATTAAATTCTTCATTCTCGTATACTATTTTTTTAGTGAGTCCAAAAGCATTTAATGGTTTACCTCTTAAACTAAAAACAGCCTGTGTATCAACATTACGTGACTTAGTAATACTTCCACTTGCTGAATCACCTTCTGTAATAAATAAGGTGCTAGCATTTTTTGTTGTAATAAATGCTTCTTTATTTTTAGTGGGTAATTCATCATTTAAATGAACACGACAATCTCTTAATTTTTTGTTGTGTAAATTTGCTTTTTTTGCTCGATCATTTGCCAATTTCTTAATACCAGCTAATTCTTTTCTTTCCCTTTCATTCTGTTCAATTCTTTTTTTTAAAGCCTCTGCGCTATTTGTATTTCTATGTAGATAGTTATTTAATTCTTTGGCTAAAAACTCAGTTATAAAATTTTTCATGCTAGGTCCGCCCTCTGAAACATTCTGGGAACCTAATTTTGTTTTGGTTTGACTTTCAAATACAGGTTCTTGCACTCGAACAGAAACTGCAGCTACAATACTTGTTCGTATATCAGATGCTTCATAATCTTTCTTGAAAAAATCACGAATCACTTTTACATATGCTTCCCTAAAAGCTTGTTGATGTGTTCCCCCCTGTGTAGTATATTGCCCATTTACAAAAGAAAAAATATCTTCCCCATAATCATTATTGTGAGATATGGCAACCTCAATGTCATCCGCACTTAAATGAACAATAGGATACCTTAATTCATCATGATTTGTTTTTCGTTCTAGTAAGTCTAAAAGACCATTTTTACTTACAAATTTTTTATTGTTAAAATAAATTATTAATCCTGCATTTAAATAACAGTAATTCCAAAGTTGGTTTTCAATAAATTCATAAATAAAATGATAGTTTTTAAAAACAGTTGCATCTGGTGTAAAACTTACCAATGTACCGTTTGATTCATTGGTTTTAATTTCTTTTGATTCATTAATTAATTGACCTTTTTTAAAACTTGCCGTACGGCACTTGCCTTCTCTAAATGCAGTTACAACAAATTCTTCACTTAAAGCATTAACAGCTTTGGTACCCACTCCATTTAAACCCACTGATTTTTGAAATGCTTTGCTGTCATATTTTGCACCGGTATTAATTTTACTTACTACATCAACAATTTTTCCCAAAGGGATTCCTCTTCCAAAGTCTCTAATTGTAACCGTTTTATCTTGAATAGAAATTTCTATTTGTTTACCATAACCCATGGTATGTTCGTCAATACAGTTGTCTATTACCTCTTTTATTAGAACATAAATACCATCATCGGGGGCTGATCCATCCCCTAATTTACCAATGTACATACCTGGCCTTAGCCTGATATGTTCTTTCCAGTCAAGTGACCTAATAGAGTCCTCGTTATATTCTGCCCCAATCTTTACATCTGCCATAATTATCAATACTTTATGGGCACAAAATGCCCTAGTCCGGCTGCAAATCTAATGCGTGAAACTTCTTTTCCAATCCAAAAGGGTACAAAAATGGATAAATGTGGATAAATGGATTTAAGCGTTATCTTTATCCTATCGAAAACAATCAAACATATCCTATTGTTGACCTTGATTTTATCAAAAACAAGGCAATTGAATTAACAGCTGAAAACCTCAAATTTCAAGATTTTTTAAGGAATTTAGACAGTTTAAGCCTGGATAAAGCCGTTTTTGTGCTTTCTGAGGCCATTTCTCCGAAAATTGAATGCACGGAATGTGGAAATTGTTGCAAAAGCTTAATGGTGAATATAGACGATGAAGAAGCCAATAACTTATCCGAACATTTAGGACAAACCAGGGCAGAATTTGATGAAAAATACTTGGACAAAGGTGAATCTGGTCGTATGGTGGTGAATGCCATACCCTGTCATTTTTTAGAAGGCAATCGTTGTAGTGTGTATGAATATCGTTTTGCGGGTTGTAAAGAATTTCCTGCTTTTCATGTGCCCAATTTCAACAAAAGGCTTTTTACAACCTATATGCATTATGATCGGTGTCCCATCATTTTTAATGTGATGGAAACCTTAAAAACGGAAAGTGGATTTAAGCAAGA
>Ga0114960_10000044_pt1 | contig 93310 bp, 101 predicted proteins | sample C_130625_MF_Meta_FD_92637 | JGI IMG/M metagenome (GOLD analysis project Ga0114960, IMG submission 92637) | Freshwater microbial communities from Lake Croche, Canada to study carbon cycling - C_130625_MF_MetaG | ecosystem: Environmental > Aquatic > Freshwater > Lake | place: Lake Croche, Canada...
ACCTAAAACGGTGCCGGACCCAGAATGGTTACTTTTTGAGAAGTGCATGCGAGGCGATTCGTCTGACAATGTTTTTTCAGCGTTTCCTGGAGTGCGTACAAAAGGCACCAAGAACAAAGTTGGTTTACAGGAAGCGTATGCTGATAAAGACAAAAAAGGATATAACTGGAACAATATGATGTTACAGCGTTGGACAGATCCAGATGGCGTAGAACATCGTGTACTAGATGATTATGTGCGTAATGTAACACTAGTAGATTTAACAGCACAACCAGAAGAAGTAAAAGCTGTAGTAGATGCTACGATCCGAGAACAGATTAGTCACAAAGATGTGGGACAGGTTGGTGTAAGGTTTTTACAATTCTGTGGCAAGTACGAATTGAACAAGTGTAGTGAGTCAGCAGAAACATTTGGTAGCTGGTTAAATGAAACCTATAAAGGTGTATTGAATGATTAAAGATTTATTTTGGATCACAGTAGCATCTAGTATTGTTATTGTAATGGCAATGTTAGCTATGTGGTCAAACGATAAAACTGAAACACTAGCAACCTATGACTGCCGTATGTTAATCGGTGGATGGCACCCAGATGTTCCGGCCAAGGTTATAGAAGAATGTAGAAAAAGGAGTAGCAAATGAGTCTAGTAGCTAAACCAGTAATTGATAAACAGTTTTGGATTTTACAAGAAGATAATAATAAAATAGGTAATATAGAAGCCTGCGACGGCGGTTATCAAGTTAAGATTAATAATCAAATTGTAGCACAATATAAGACTATTAAATTAGTTGAGAGAAACATTGATGTACATTTTGAAACTGTCATCAAACCAGCAAAGAAAAAAGCTACTAATATAGTACACGGTTATCCGGCGGCTGGCCGTGTTTATAATCCCATGTGGGACGTGCCACAAAAATTACCAGTCTATACCAAAACAAAGAAAAGTAAAAGTTGGTATGCGGCAGGTTGGTATACTGTGAGACAAGGACGCCACTGGCAAGTACAACAAGATCCTAAATTAATCGTACTACAACGATACCCTTACAAGGGACCATTCCTAAACAAAGAAGAGGCACAACCAAAATGACAAATCCGTTCAGAGACCAAGACAAATTCATGACTGCTTGCGAGCAAACTGTATCAGGCATGAATGATGATCAATTTAGACTTTATGCTAAACTAATTACAGAAGAATACGACGAACTTCGTGTGGCCATTGCCAATAAAGATCAGGTTGAAACATTAGATGCGTTAGTTGACATTTTAGTTGTTACTATTGGCGCTATTAACTCCATGGGTGCCGATGGCGAAGGAGCATGGCGAGAAGTAATGGCCACTAACTTTGCTAAAATTGACAGACAGTTGGGTAAAGTACGCCGCCGTGAAGATGGCAAGATTCTCAAACCCGAAGGTTGGGAACCACCTAAGTTAGAAAACTTTTTGAAGAGAGAACATTGAGTATACATTTACAAAAATTTATCGAGCGAGTTCGTAGCAACGATGCTCGGGGCGGTAAAGACTTCGTAATGCCCATGAAGGATGCCAAAGGTATGGCTGCCGATTTAACTGAACTGTTACTCGAGCTCAGAACCTTGCAACAAGCTGCATTAAACGGCCAAACGGACCAGGTTATTGAGCTCAAAATTGACGGTGGGAAGTTTTAATATGAGTATATTATGGCTAAATAATATACTATGTCCCGTCCAAAACCTACGATCCTAGCAGAGCTTACAAACAAGCAAACATACAAGACTGAGCAAGTGCTTGCCTCGGACGGTGTATGGGCTGTTTACTTTGACAGTAAACCTGTTAATCTTAAAACTTCTAATTTATTAGTTCAATACCCTGGACCTAAATATAAAAAAGTAAGTTTTAGTAATCCGGGTCACGCTATTAATCTTGCTAAGAAACTTAACACACAATTTAAAACTGATAAGTTTAGTGTAGTACTACTCAAGCAAGGCGCACAAGTATATCCTTAAGATGGTATTACTGTGCGCGATAAACTTAAACTTACTAAAAAATTAGTATCACAACTTCCAGAAGAACGACGAATTAGTGTAGAGTCCGCAAGAGTATCGTGGTGGCATAATGTTAGGCCAACAGGCGGACTACGATTAACTTCTACTGGCTGGCTTGCTCTAGCTGGAGATCTTGATTTAGAATTTTACGAATATAAAATAAAAGATCCTGTAGCATTTAATCAACATATGATATTGGCATTGGATCGAAAATTACAAATGCCTTATTATATTGTAGCCACAAAAGGCGTGCCAAAAGCTGTGGTATTTTTTGATAGTAAAGAAGCGGTGTTAGCCAATTTATATGGTGATTTAGAAAAGTTTATTGACAATTATAATTAAAGGTGTTATATTAACAATATAGGGCCAATAGCTTAATGGTAAAGCAATCGACTCATAATCGATTGAGTCTAGGTTCAATTCCTAGTTGGCCCACCAGAACTAAATAACTTTATGGAACAGAACAAAAAACCCGTTGATAAGTTTTTTTACTCTGAAAAAGAGTGGGATCGTTTAGGATGTGGTCCGTTGCCCGACGAGCGTGATCGTAATAAGTTTCAAGAAGTACACGCAAAAGGTAATCCAAAGATTGACGGCAAGGCTGTAAAAGGATATAACTAAAATGGCTATGGTAGGTTTATTAGTTTGCGTAGCAATTTTATTATATGCTCTAGTAGTATTAAAAGATTATTATAAAGATAATCAGTAAAGAATTGTTGTAATTCCTCCGTAAGGAAGGCGCTGTGGACGGGAGTTCGATTCTCCCCGGATCCACCAAAGCATACTCCGAACCAAGTTATTGGTAGCAAGGGTGTAGCCCGAGTATGCTTTAGTGGGTCCGACCGGTTTCGACATGGTGAGATAATGAAAGAGGCAACACGGTAGGCGATGACCGTTAATCAAGCAAATCTCGTAAATGCAAAAGCATCTACTGGCGAAGTAACTGTTTCAGCTAAGAACATCAAGTTCCGCACTTTAGCAGCTAAAGGCCAATCATTAGCAGTTTAATCACTGCTTAGGGCAGGAAATGCCTCGTAACAGAAACCACCAGAACCCGCTTCGGCGGGTTTCTTTTTGTCATAATCAACCAAAATCTAGTAATTTTTTGCTGTCTAAGACAAAAACGCAATAAATATTAGTTCAGTATTACAAACATAAAGGAAATATTAGAATGAAAAAAGTACTATTAGCAGTAGCATTATTAGCATCAACAACTTTTGCGTTTGCAACTGATGTTGGCGTTTTCGGTGGCCGCAACATGGGCTCTAAGCAAGACGCTGTAGGTGTTTCCGTTGGTCAGTCATTTGGCAAATTTGGCGTTCAAGGAACATTTGATCGCAGTACAATTGGTCCTATTGATGTAAATCGTTACACTACATCAGTAAGCTACGATGTCGTTAAATTAGGTCCTGTACAAACTAATGTTCGTGCTGGCGCTGCATTTATTGATACTCAAAAGCCAGGTGTAGGCAATGGCGGTGCCGGATTTGTTGGCGCTGGTGTAGCTTATCAAGTAGTGAAAAATGTAAATTTGGTTGCTGATTATGCTTACCAAAAAGGTAATAACATTACTAAGGCCTACGATGGTAACATCGTAACCGCAGGTGTTAAGTACTCGTTCTAAATTTTACGAGTTTAATAAAAAGGACCCTAGGGTCCTTTTTTATTGACCATTTAGTATCGCTATAATGATATGATTTAGTTCTTAAATAGTTGTATCATGCGAGCACTTTGGGACAAGTATCCCGAGCTTCCTTATAGGGCTGTAGCACCATGGCCTATCATAGAAACCAACGGGAATCTAGATTGGGTTGCCGCAGTTGATACGATGAAATCCTGGCTTGAATCCGCAGTTGGTAGGCACTATGTCCGGTGGACTTGGACTATGTGGACTTTGGATCAAACTGATTTATGCGGTGTGAGTTTTGCCCGTGACACTGATAGTACGCTGTTTTTACTAAAATGGAACCATTAGTACAAACAAAGGTTGACAAACAAACATAAATACCTTACAATATACAATACTATGAAAAACATTATTCATTCTTCATTATTACAGCCAACACAAGGCGGGCTAGCCTATTGGGCAGTGGATTGCGGCATGATTAATGTACTAGAAGCAAAGGGTCTTAGTTAATATTGTATTAATATATTTTTAACCAAGACCCTGGAACTAAACACTCCAGGGTTTTTTTATTTTGAAAAGGAAAGAAAGATGATAGATTATACCAAATTGAATGATCGTATTATCGAGCAGGCTTATTCGAACATTTTGACGCCAGAAGAAAAACGCAGGCTGATCGAAGAAAAATTTAATCGTGCTGCTCAATATTATAAATCGGTACAAGCACCAATCTACCCAATTAAGGACTAGACAAAGTAGTTGAATTGTAGTATAATGTGTTATGGGAAACGAGATCCTGGTCTGCACGTAAAACATGGACCGAATGGGCGGGCACTAAGATGAAACTCCTTGTGTGGAGCGAAAAATCAGTGTATAGTAAAGCGCATTGGACGATCCGAGTTATCGGAAGCAAACATCATAAGTGGCTAGTGCGCTTTACTATATATAATAATGGGACGGTGGCGGAGTGGCCCAACGCAAGGGACTGCAAATCCCTAAAACCGTGAGTTCAAATCTCACCCGTCCCTCCATATTTAATAAATATATCTATGCGTTATACTGATAATATCCCTTTACATTGTTTTCCCGTTGATACTAAAATTGATATACCTAAGTTGTATGAAAGTGTAGTAATTTTATTACAAAGATTAGGATTAAGTCTTATCGTAGTCGATAGTATACTCAAAAAACAAAAAGCATTCGCAATAAATTTAACACATTTGCCGCACTTAACAGGCGATGCAAGGTGGAAGGCTCATACAGGCACACATGATTTGGTTAAAAAAGAAGGTGTAAACGAAGGTGACTTTGTTACAGTACTAGCCGAGTTAGAGGGATTATATTTAGCTCAAGTGTTTAATGATATACTTAGAATTCATGGCAAACCATTTCAAGGTAGAACTCAACTGTCGTGGCGAGGCGCCGGATCATTATATCAATTCCATACTGATCCACATACAGCTAATAGATACCATATACCCATTGTAACCAACAACAAATGTTATTGGGTATTTAAAAATAAAGAAGAATTCATCAAAGTAACTATGCCAGCTGACGGAAGGGCGTGGTATGTAGACCCAACTAAATTAAAACATACTTTTATTAACGATTCAAATGAAGCTAGATTGCATTTATTAATGACTAGCGAAATATAGTAATATATCTATCGCGGGATAGAGATATAATATCTCGAGGGTCTCGCCTTATTTCTTGGTGTAATCAAAGATCCCGCAACCAAACACGGTTTGGTAGTTCAATTGGTTAGAGCACCGCCCTGTCACGGCGGAAGTTGCGAGTTCGAGTCTCGTCCAGACCGCCAAGAATGTCGCCCGACCTAGGGGTTGAAACTAGGGGTTGCTGACTCGCCATAGCAGTCAGGGTTAGGTAGGTTAGACAAAAATCTCCACGCAGGTTGTAGCGGATACAACTAACAGTGATAACTCAAGCCCGGGGCTCTACGACAATGAGTAGCCGGGCACTTCGCTCCCATCGTCTAGAGGCCTAGGACACCGCCCTTTCACGGCGGGTACGCCGGTTCGAATCCGGCTGGGAGCGCCAAACATTAAATAATAATACGAGTCCCTGATGTCAACGGTAGCATGTCGGTCTCCAAAACCGATCGTCGGAGTTCGAATCTCTGGGGATTCGCCAAATAAATTTGAAAGATATTAATGAAATTTAACATACCTCAAATCAAAGAATTTGTTGACCGACAGGGTCCTGATACTAGGATTTATATTGGTGTAGACTCTGAGCGAATTAAAAGAGATAAAGTTTGGTATGCTGATTATACTGCGGCCATTGTAGTACACATCGATGGCAAGCACGGATGTAAGTTATTTGGCGAAGTAACTCGCGAACGAGATTATGATAGAGTAGACAAGCCTAATACTAGACTAATGATGGAAGTGTTTAAGGTTAGTGAGCTATACTTAAAACTTGCTGAAGTCTTAGAAAATAGAGCAGTAGAAGTACACTTAGATATTAATCCAGACGAAAATCACACAAGTTCTAATGTGGTGGCGCAGGCAATAGGATATATACGAGGCACTTGTAATGTTGAACCACTTGTTAAACCTCGCGCATTCGCAGCAACTTATGCGGCAGATAGGATGAAAGGGTTACGAGTAGCAAACGAATTTTAATGGGAATGTGGAGAAACAGGTATACTCACAAGACTTAAAATCTTGCGCCGTAAGGCATGGCGGTTCGATCCCGCCCATTACTACCAGGAGTCAAAGTTTTAATGCGGGATTAGTTTAATGGTATTGAGAGCATAGCGAGCGGGTGTAACTCAGTGGTAGAGTGTCAGCCTTCCAAGCTGTTCGTCGCAGGTTCAATCCCTGTCACCCGCTCGGTATGTTTTTGATTCCAGATATGAATTTTTTCTAATAATTGTTCAATAGTTAGGTCGCATTTGCTGTGTTTAATTTTATTTTTTGAATGTAACATTATTCGGCAATTAGCAGGATGAGAAATAATTTTTGGATCAATATTATTAGCAAATCCGTAACTAACAGATATAATATGATCTCGACTAACTCCTAAAACATTTTTAGGGTGTCCTTTTCTTTTTAATCCTGGGCAAGTATACCATCCATGTTGTTCTATTAGTGACAGGTCAAATTCTCCTGGATAGTGATATACATTAAATCTAAATCTAGCAGAAGCATAATATTGCTCTTTAATAGTTTTGATATATGGTGAAGATTTACGAATAGTGCCGTCTGGATTTTTATTAGAATAATATCGATTAGTATGTTTGCATAATATAAATTTTATTTTAGAATACGGAAATTTTTCTGTAGCAGTGGGTCCTCTTTTTCGAGAAATACTATTTGTAATTTTAGACGCACAACTATTTGAGCAATATTTATTTTTTCTTTTATTAAACTTGAGGGGTGTTTGACAACATTTACATTTAACAGGATTGAGGCTATATTTGATTTTAGATTTTTCTAAATTGGTTTTATTTCTAAAAGTAGTTCCGCATGATAAGGAACAGAATTTTCCATATGATCCTGGAGTTATATTAAATAGGTTAGAACAATGTTGACAAATAGCAGTTTTCATACTATTATTTAGCATAGTTTAAGGAAAAGAGTTCGATTCTCTCACTCCGCTCCATTATTTAAAGGTCACTATTATGTTTGAAGATTTTAATTTTTTACCAGGAGACAAAATACTATTTGCTGGCAAATTGCCTGATGAAATTTTTTCGGAAATAGCTCAATTTGTTGAGCATTGTAGGAAAATTAAAGACCATCCATTGGGTCACTTGTATAATCATGTAAATAAAGGTAAAAATTCATATCAGATATCAGTTCCAAGACATCTATTAGAGCAATCATTTTTATTTCCATATATGATTAAGTTAGGTGAATATTATTTAAAAGAATATAATATTAATAATACTTATGTAAAACCGGTAAGATTAAGATCAAACCATAATCATTACGACGGATACGATTGTTGGATTAATTTTACGACTAAAGGCGATAGTAATCCGCAACATTATCATAGTGGAGCATTGTCAGGCGTAATTTATTATTCTAATATTGATAAATGTCCAACTATTTTTGAAAACGGTGTAAGCTATGCTGGTAAAGAACAAGAAATTATAATTTTCCCTGCTAAGTTAGAGCATTCTGTAGCTACACATATTAGTGATAATGAACGTATTACATTAAGTTTTAATTTAGAATTATTAGAGAGTAAAAATGCGGGTATGGTGTAATGGTAACCCGAGACCTTGCCAAGGTTTAGTTGAGAGTTCGATTCTCTCTACCCGCTCCAATCAATGGTAACTGTAGTTCAATGGTAGAATCCAGGATTGTGATTCCTGTCGTTGTGGGTTCGAGTCCCATCAGTTACCCCAAACTATGTAATTTTGGTAAGATTGTTGTCAACTTAATGTAAACTTCAAGCGTTAATATAGTATGCTAGGAGGCATTATGTTAACAACTACAAAACCCAATTACAAAGATCCTAAAGTAGGATACTCTACGCAAGATTCATATTTGCGAATGAAATGTCCTAACTGTGATAAACGTCGTAGCGGGCCTTGTAGTCATCCCAGCATACTTAACCTTAAAGGAAATTCAAAATGAAACAATTAATCGCAATCGTAGCAAGTGTATTCGCATTATCAGCAGTTGCTGCAGACGCACCTAAAGCGCCAGCCGCACCAGCTAAGGTAGAGAAAAAGGACGCACAGCCTTCCAAAAGCGCCGCGCCTGCTGTCAAAGAAACAAAAACAGCGACTCCAGCTTCTAAGTAATTTTAAATTTGAAGATTCAGACGATGACTACTACGAGGATACTCCGGATATCCATGTAGGACGTTGTCGTCCTGAACTTATTAAAGTTGATGTTATTGATAACGACATTGACTTAACTGATGATATTAAAATTAGATTAGCTGTAGCCAGATTAAAGGCGCTGAAGAAATATGAAAAGGTTTGGGGATAATACTCTAAACCTTTTTCATTTGTAGTACAATTTTTTATTAATTTAGAAAGGAGCACGATATGCCAGCAGTATTTTTAGTTAGTGATACGCACTTTGGTCACGCAGGTGTATGTCGCTTCACTCGCAATGATGGCGTGACAAAACTTCGCCCGTGGGACAATGCCGAGGAAATGGATGAAGCCATGATCAAGGCATGGAACGAGCGAGTACGGCCAAACGATAAAGTTTACCACTTAGGCGATGTTGTTATTAATCGTAAGGCCTTGCCTATATTAAATAGGCTCAACGGTGATAAAGTTCTGATCCGTGGTAACCATGATATTTTTAAGGACGAAGACTATACTCCTTACTTCCGTAGTCTTCGTGGATACCATGTTATGAACGGAATGATTCTTAGTCATATTCCTCTTCATACGGAAAGCCTTGGACGCTTTGGTGTTAACATTCACGGACACCTTCACGCTAATCGCGTAAAGAAAATTCGTAGCGTTAATGTTAAGACCGGTGAACTTCTTTACAGTAATGAGAACGATGTCCGCTACCATTGCGTATGCGTAGAACAGACCCCGGACTTCGCTCCTATCCTTTTTGAAGATGTTATCAAACGCATTGAAGCCGAAGGTGGTGTAGTTGGATTTCAAAATGGAAACGGTCCAACGATGTAGTGGGCTAAATATTATATGCGTAAAATTTTTAGCCCACTGCCCAATATTAAAGTAGATATTAATCGATTATATTCGGAGATGCTTTATTACTGGCATCCAAACCTATCGTCTAGAGCTACTAGTGCAAGTTTTACCACAGCAAAAAAATATGTAGATGATCTTAATTGTGATTTTCTTAAATATACCGGTGCCGCTTATTTGTTGTCAAAAGATTCAATGGTGATGAAGTATCCTGATGGGGAGATCGATCAGGAATTAATATATTGGCCTAAATTACTGGAAAATAGTTATATGAAAGAATTAGGTGATCGCTTTGCTAATTTATTACAAGTTAAAAATTATCGAGCTAGAGCAAGTTATATGAATACCTATGGCCTAATAGAAGATTTCCCCGCAGGAGATCTTCATACAGATCAGCACACGCCTTATAGATTACACATAGCACTAAATACTAGTCTTGGTGTAAAATGGAGATTTGAAAACGAAGCCGGGCTAACTCAGTATATACATCAACCAGCCGATGGAGTACCAGTATTGATAGAAACTGGAAAAACTAAACACCAAGTCATAATCCCTAAAGATTCTATAAGAATCCATCTGTATTATCAATATTACGAAGATATTGATCAAACTTTGTTAGATAATATACTACAATGAATATAATCTGTGGTCCAGAAAATGATAAGCGTACTATCTCTATTACTCTCCCTAAACAAAAATCTCGAATAGGTATATTTGTTAGTGGCGGATTAGATAGTGCTATACTATACTATTTGTTATTAATAGAAAATAACTTGCGTGGAAACTTTCACGAAATTATACCTATCTCTGTTATGCGTAAAGAAGGATCAAAATACTGTAGTAAAATTGTAGCAGGCCATATCCACGGACATTTTAAATTACCCCAATTAGATCCATTAATTATGGGAGACAATACGCTACCCGAAGAAGAACAAGTAAAATCTGGAATTGAACAAGCTCTTGCTAACCAATTTGATTTAGTCTATGCTGGAGTAATTGAACAACTACCGCAACATATGGTTGGGTGGCAACCTATACCTTCACAAGAAACTAAAAAATTTAAAACTCCTTTTAAAACTCTTAATAAAAGTCATATCATAGATTTAATAAGCAAACTTAATCAAGAAACATTATTTTATATTACACATAGTTGCTCTGTACAAGAAATAGGCAGATGTAACTACTGTAACGGATGTAACGAACGAGCTTGGGGATTCAAGCAGTTAGGATTGTCTGATCCAGGAACTATATAAATTTTGTTATTATATTAACAAGATCTCGATAATTAGCAGGCCTAGGAGTTGGTTTGGTCTTTGAATTAAATTGAATAATATCTTCATAACATAATTCAAGATCTGTAGTAATACTCTCTACTATCTTATTAGACTCTAATATATGCTTTATACAAATATTAATCTTCTCTTCATCTAACATAATAAGATCATTTGACTGAAACTCTGTTATAGATTTTTCAAACTGTGATAAGTTATTCCTGTTTTCTCCCCAATACACCCAAACATTTCTTATTAGTGCAATGTAGTAGCTAGCTATTTGTTCAACTATATCTTTGCGACTGAGTTTAATTTTAAAATTTTGATCAGCAAAAATATACTCTGTAAGAGTTGCTGGATAGGTAGGTATGTGATCTACTATTATTTTTAAAACATGTTTATTTTTAGATTGTTCAATAAATTGTTCTAGTTGAAAATCTGGCGCTGGCTCGCTATAGTACAACACACCTGGATTAGAATTTGCAATATGATAACCAATTGCGTTACTTCCTGTTCTGGGACTAGCAAATATAACTACTGGATATTTTGTAATATTAATATTCATTTAACCAAAAATCGTATTTGTTTAATAATTCTTTATATAACTTATTCATTTGTGTATAGATAAATCTGGTGTAAAGCGTACACTAAGAATCATTCTAGTGTGATTAGAAAAATTTGTTACGCTATGTGGAGTATCAATGTCTACAACCATCGGGCAATCAACTTTAACAATTTTTGCTAGATTAGGACCGTGATGCCAAATTATATCTAAATATGCTAGCCCACGATTATCTTCTGTTTTTAAAGTATAGGCGCCGTCATACCAAAACATTTCAGCATCGCTTGATGTAATAGGAATATTTACAGCCCAGTTTGGGTGACCTTCCCTATTAGGTTTTATTCCATCAACATGAATTATTCCTCTTAACTTAGGCGGCTGAATAAAAATTATTGCGTTAGCAACTTTATGTTCTAATTTAGTAAATGCGTTGACATCGGATAAAATCTGTTCTGCTATCCAATTTCTTTCATCGGCAGATAATACTATGCTCCGTTTATTATGAGCAATTAATTCTTTATCTTTGAACTTATCTTGTATAATTTTCCAGTTAGATATAGTAATTGGCTGTGTATATTTCATAATATATAATCTTTAAAAATTTCAAGTGATTCTTGCATAGTAACTCGTTCGCGGGTTGATTTATGTTTAAAAACTCTATTACCGATAAGTTAGTGTTAAAAAGAGGCAACCCTAAGTTAAGATCTACACAATATTCATTTATCATGATAAGTTATATTAGGTATCGGGGGAAGCGAGAAATCAGTTCGGTTACTCCACGGTAATAATCTAATACTTATACCTATAGCCACTTCGTCACTAGTATTGGTAAGATTATGCCACTGAGCCACATTAGATATAAACGGTGTTGTACAAAAGATATCTTGCAATGGTCTAGTATCTTTTAATTTTATACTAGGTACTGCGTTAAATTTTTTCTTTTCACTGTAGTTAAATATAGCATCTGGGTTAACAACTTTGTGCCAAAACCATTTTAATTTATCGCAATTTTTCAAAGGTAACATAAGAGTTTGATTTATAAGTAAATCTGCTGGCATATCTTTACGATTATCCGAATGAATAACAATTGATGAATTTGGCAGGAAATATACTAATAATATGTTATGCCCATCATAGGTTGATTTATCTACTCGTAGTAATTCAAAAATTTGTTGCTGGATATGCTCGTCTAATCTTCCCACAAATCCTATTTTTGGATTAGGAATATCTGGAGGATCAATTAATTTTAAAATTTTATCTATCGGAGGATCAATCCAAGTTACTGGTTTATGTAGTTCCATAGAAATATTTATTATAAATATTTTCATGGTAAAAGATAAAAAACTTGACTAATATTAATTTTTATAGTATAATATATGTAACTTGAAAGGAATCATTATGGCAAAAACACCAAAACAACAAACTGCTACCGATTTACAACGCACCTTAGCTGGTCAATGGAGTAAAACAGAAAAACGAGCAGAAGCAAGTCGCCAGATCATGGCCAGCAAGAAAAAAACACACGAAATTAATAAAGCCTTCCGTAACGCACAAATTTTAGCAAGATAACCAACCATAAAGGTATAATATGAAACTAGTAGCTCAATCGCCAACTGGCGATAAAATTGTTCCACGCTTAGTCCAATCTAAATATGATCCAACTAGTACAGTAGGCCGCACTTCGGAAGCGGCAGCCAAAGTAGTTGGACGCTACGAACTAATTGCGATTGGTGCGGCTCGTATCCGTGAACTTCGGTCAGGTCATGCTAAACGAGTTCCATCAACATACGGCGACCTAGTCACAGTATTATTGGAAATTGAAGCTGGCGAGATTGATGCTGGCGAATATTTGTTAAAATCTACAGCGCCACCAAAGCGTTACAAGTAAAAAAGTATTACGGAGAGCTGGCCGAGCGGTCGAAGGCACCCGCCTACTAAGCGGGCATGGATCTAAACAGTCCATCTGGGGTTCGAATCCCTAGCTCTCCGCCAAGAATTTTTGCCCGGTATATGACCATTAATAAGTAAAATTACAACAAAGGAATACACATGGCAACCAAAGGTGGAAATCAAAAATCTCATAAATCAGATCCAATGCGTACCAAGAACGGTAAAGAGCGATTGGGTCCGTTAAATATTAGCCAATTAGAAAAATTATTATCTAATGCCCGTAAAAAAAATGTCGCTAAAATTCATCGTAGAATTAATGAATTAAAAAGTCGACCAGGATTCGTCAAAGCAGTTGAAGTATCTGCAGCAGAAGCCGCAGTGGTGGAGTCGTTGCTGTAAAGTAGTAAATCTGTGCCCTTATAGCTCAGTTGGTAGAGCACCGGTTTTGTAAACCGGTTGTCCCGTGTTCGAATCATGGTGGGGGCATACCAGTATTATTCCGGTCAAGCAAACACGGTGTAGGCGGTGGACTATTAATCCATGAAGCCTGGTTCGATTCCAGGGACCGGAGCCAAAAATATATGACAACTAAGAAAAATATAGACCCGGGTAGACCAATAAGTCGCCCAATGGCCCCAATAACAACTGATACCAATTGGGGTAAGCAATTAACTAAAGCCGAATGGAAAAAGTTAATGAAAAAGTTAGACGCTAAGAAAAAGGAAAGAGAAATGTCAAAATTATCAGACACACTAGCCAAAGCATTGGCAAAGAAACAAGGCAAGACTCACGTAGACGGCAGTGATGCTGGCGCTACGGTAGAAAAAAAATCTAAAGTTAAACCTTCAGCTGGCCCGGCTAAAAAACCGCCTACTCGTAGTGCTGGACGAGGTCGTTAATTATAATCCAAATAATGTTTTTTTAGCGTCATTGAAATAAAAAGATGCAGGATTGGTTATTCGTAGTGTTAGTACCATTCGTCGATTAGTGGATTGTCTATTATCAAAATCATGCCAGATATCCGTATTAAATAAAATACATTCGTTAGGTTTAGCCGTCATCGATTTAACTGGAGTATGTTTAGTTTTATCAAATCCGACAGCTTCTCTAGACGCATTTTCCCAATTAAGCCCTGTAATAGGGTAGTTAGACAAATCATTATCACTGTACCAATTAGTTACGCATTTATCATCTAAAATTTCTACGGTATAATTTAAACTTATCCTATTATCACAACCATCTTTGTGTGCGCGGTAATATCTGCCGCCTTTAGTAACAAACATAGATGCCCTATTCTGTTGTAGAGCTAGACTCTGCGACAATGGTGTAATAGCTAATATCTCTTGACGAATTTCTGGAGGGAATTTATAATGAGTAAATGTTTTTTCCAAATCTACCCCGTTCATGCCTTGTTTACAAATATTGATAATCTTATCAAGACCATCGTGCGTGAATCTAATATAGTAAGGGCTACAATCTTCAATTACGGTGTACATCCAATATTTATTAGGTAGTTGACTAGGAATTGATATTCAGCTATACTAACATTATGATTAAATTAGAAGAAGCCTGTGAAACCATTTATCATTTTGCCGAAGCTAATCAAACCGATCCGCTTACGGGTATTGAACTTATGGTTAAGTATTTTAAGCAATTAAACCCAAAAGAACGGCAATCTTTGGTGGTTTTTATGGATGCAACTAAGGTAGTTGACAAAGAATTGATTTAATCGTATAATAGCACTTATAGTAGTATTTTTATTATAGTTTAACTTTAAAAGGAAACACAGCCCATGTCAGAAACAAGACAAGTCACCACTGTACAAGCCAAACGTAGTTTACTCAAGGCTTTTAATCATAAGCGTCCATTATTTTTATGGGGCCCTCCAGGAATTGGTAAGTCAGAATTAGTAGCCGACATTGCCAAAGAACTAGGCGGTTATATGATTGACCTTCGCTTAGGTCAAATGGAGCCCACAGACATTCGTGGTATCCCGTTTTATAATAAAGAAGTCGGTAAAATGGATTGGGCAGAGCCAATTGATTTGCCAGATGAAGAACTAGCTAGTCAGTATCCAATCGTAGTATTGTTTATGGACGAGATGAATAGTGCGGCTCCTAGTGTACAGGCGGCGGCTTATCAGCTAATTTTGAATCGTCGTATTGGCAAATATAAACTGCCAGACAATGTTGTAATGGTTGCCGCTGGCAATCGTGAGTCGGACAAAGGTGTTACATATCGTATGCCTACTCCACTGGCTAATCGTTTTATTCACCAAGAGATGAAAGTAGACTTTGCTTCTTGGCAAGATTGGGCAGTTACTCATAATATTCACAAAGATATTATCGGTTACTTAGGCTCTAATAAACAAGACTTATACGACTTTGATCCAAAAAGTTCTAGTCGTGCTTTTGCTACTCCCCGTAGTTGGTCCTTTGTAAGCGAAATTTTGTCAGACGATGACGGTGATGAAGAAACAATTACCAATTTAATCTCTGGTACAATCGGTGAAGGCTTGGCTATTAAATTTAATGGCCACCGTAAGATTTCGGGTCGTATGCCTAAGCCAGAAGAAATTTTGTCTGGTAAAGTAACTACCTTGGATGTCAAAGAAGTTTCAGCTATGTACTCTTTGGTTATCAGTATGTGCTATGAACTTAAAGATGCCGTGGAGAAGAAAGTATCCGACAAAGATTTCCACACTATGTCAGATTACTTCTTTGCCTACATGATGAAAAACTTTGAAACTGAGTTAGTGGTCATGGGTGCTCGTATTGCGTTAACTGTGTACAATCTTCCATTCCAACCAACTAAGTTGAAGAACTTTGATGAGTTCCATAAGAAGTACGGCAAGTATATTCTGTCAGCTTCGGCATAATAGCTCACAGGAGGGTGGTGTAGTAGTTGTACACAGGGCTGTGTTCGCACCGCCCTCCTACCTTTTATAACTTATAACTTATGACTATACCTAATATTATTGTAAACTCCATACATGGGCCAATGATTGTTAATGAAAATGATCAATATATTGGCCAGTCCATACGACAGCTAGGAGCATGGGCACAAGATGACATTGACTTAATTGCCAGTTTTTGTGATATCATACTAGACAATAAACCTAAAATGGTATTATACGATGTTGGGGCTAACATTGGTACCCATAGTATAGCATTGGCTAAGAAATATGGCAATCGTATCTCTATTAGATCATTTGAAGCACAAAGACAAATATACTATATGCTTTGTGGCAATGTTGCTATAAATGGGCTAGACAATATTATCTGTGAATATCTTGCTGTAAGTGATAGGCCCGATGAAACTATCGACATAGCATTACCTGATTATAATACTGTTAATAATTTTGGCGGTGTGGAGTTGATCAAAGCTGAACATAGTGATAATCAAAATATGATTAAACCTAATACCGAATCCGTAGTAACCTGTACTCTAGACGACTTTGAAGAAGCTGTTGATTTTATCAAGATGGATGTAGAAGGTATGGAGCATTTGGCATTAGAAGGCGCCAGGCAACTATTAGCCAAACACAGGCCTGTTTGCTTTGTGGAAATAATGAAAACAGATCAAAATCGTGTTCGGCAAATATTTAAAGAACTTAACTATATTGCCTATGCGTATAAACAAGATGATTGGATCTTTTGCCCAGCAGAAGGTGATTTTGAATTAAATGGAGTTAGTACCGTTGATTTATGATTTGAATCCTATTAATAATGAGCATTTTAAATATAATATTAAAATACCCATGATGCTTGATTTTCATCGTGTAAGACAATGGTTATCGGTTACTTATGGCTATAGCGATATATTAGATGACGATAATCCTGCTAATGAGCATTGGGCATTTATAATTAGGTTAACCAGTAATGTAGTTTATTTAAAAGGCGAAAAAGAAGTTGCTTGGTTTAAAATTAAGTACGGTGAGTCATTATGAATTACTACTACGAAGTTCCCGAAGGTACTAGTGTACTTGGTCGACCAGGTGGCGGCTACTATTACCAAGCTCACTGCAGTCCAGCACAAGGTGGCAGTCTAAATCATCTTGTACATAATCAAGCAGTAAATGTCAGCACCCGAGTATGGTTAGAAAATGCCAATGGAGTTACACTGGTCAAAGCGCCGCCTAATGATACCAGTTATGGGCGAATTGACGCACGAGAATTTGTCATGGTAAAACTTAGAGCTAGGAATTTAGTGGGATGATTTGTCGCCCGGGCACTCCAGCTCAATTAAAGTCTAATAGATTTCAATTAACTATTAACCCTATGAGTGGATCACCGGGGCTAATGGTCTTGGATCATATGTACTGGATAGAAAACGAACGAGAAATACTTAATTGGATGAATGAAACATTGCCGCAAGGTGTCGATCATATTGAAGGTATGACTATCCGGTTTAATAATGATTTTGATCGTATTAACTTTTTAATGAAGTGGGGGCCATGATGGATAGAGACTTACAGGAGGATATGAAAAATTCTTCCTGGTTTATGGAAAAAATTAAAGAAGATCGCTATGCCCAAAATATCTATGCCGCATTGTGTAATATGCGTTGGCAATCGCAAGATGTTTGGCCTGTACTTAAAGATGAGTACTGGACTTGTTCTTGGCGTAGTGCCGGTGGTATCGTAGCTGAATTACAAGGACACGGTGACTATTTAAATTGGTATTGCTCAGGTATAGGCGGGCTGGCTACATATAACGGAGAAGAAGGCGAACAAACTATGTTGGCTAAGAAACATGTTCCCGAAGGTACTGTTACAGATGAAGTGGCCGAAGATTTATTAAAATTAGGATGGGCGCCAAGTCCTTGGCCTGATGACAAACAATAACCTTTATTCTAATACAGCCACAAGATTAAATACTATCATAGGAGATAGTAAAACTATTTGGCTTCAAATTATATCCGCAAAAAGAGAGTTTGATACTACTACTCATCCACAGATTGAGTTTTATTCTTGGCTTGATCAAAACTACGGGGTTAAATTAAAATTAACACCTAATGGTGAAATGAGTTTGGAAAATGATATTACCGATGAGCAAAAATATCTTCTTTTTATGTTAAAGCATAGTAGCAAATGAGATTTAACAAAAAATATAGCCAGCCAATGTTGGATAACTTAGTTGAAACCCGTGGGTGGGGTAAGATTAAGTATCGTCCTGCTAGATTTGAATACGCTGGCGAAAATCGTAGTCCAGAAGTAGAATGGACCGAAGAGTATTGTAAAAAAGATGTACAATACCTCGATGGATGTTTTTATTTTGCAGATCCTGCCGAAGCCACAGCGTTTGCATTGGTGTGGATCAAATGATTGACTGGAGTTATTTTATTGCTCGTCTAGTTAGTGCTATTGGATCTTGGATTGATTCTAGTAACCTTAGAAACAGAGTTTATAAGATGGCCGAGGAATCAGAAATTATGATGACTGCGTTAGAAGATATCGAACGTATGAGCAAAGAAGAACATATCAAAAAGTACGCTCGAAAAGCCATAGAAACTATTAAAGGATTACCTGTTGAAGATACAAATTAAACGCAATTTAATTATTTTTGAAGATCCGTACGAGTGGACCTTTGTTAGAGATCAAGTCAAAAAAGATTTTGGAGATCAAATTTTTGCTATTTCTTGGAGGCTCAAACGAGAACTTGGATTTACTGTTAGACATCATAAGGCATTAGTTCCATGGCACGAAGATAGTACTAGGTTTAGTTATGCCGACCAAATACACTTAGATTTCTACAACGAATCCATGTTATCTTGGTTTGTACTTAAATATGTGAATACGGGGGATGACGCATGATTATTTGGGCAAAAACCCCTTGTTGCCCTAAAAGTTGCCAGTTGACAAACAATTCATTTAAATGTATAATAGTAGTATAGTTAATAATAAAGGACATCGTAATGGCTACAGCAAGTACTACTAATAATTCCAAAGAATCTGATAAGTTCAAGGACTTACTAGGTCCTATGGATTTCAAATTAGATGCCCAAGTACGCGAAAAACTTATTACAGCTCGTGTAGGTTTATTACTCCGTGCTAGTTTCTTTGGTAATTTAGCGACTCGATTAAAATTGGTTAACGCAGACGAATGGCTTACGACAGCCGCTACGGATGGCCGTAACTTTTATTATAATAGTCGTTTTATTGATATGCTCCGACCAAAAGAAATTGAATTTTTGTTTGGGCATGAGGTATTACATTGTGTATATGACCACATGGGACGCCGAGGTGATCGCAATCCGCAACTTTGGAATATTGCCGACGACTATTGTGTAAATGGTGATTTAATCAAACATCGTGTTGGAGAAAAAATTACTACAGTACCTTGCTTGTATGATCACAAATATGACGGCATGTGTGCCGAAGAAGTCTACGACATCTTGTATGAAAATGCTGAAAAAATTGATATCAATTCATTGGTTGAAAAATTACTCGACGACCATCTAGAAGGTGAAGGCGAGGGCGAAGGTGGCGAGGGAGATGACAATGGCAAATCTGGAGGTAGTGGTCGTCCAAAATTATCACAAGCCGAAAAAGATGCTATTCGTGATGAAATTAAAGAAGCAGTACTAGCGGCTGCCGCGGCATCAGATAACGCTGGAAACTTGCCTGCGGGAGTCAAGCGTCTTATTCAAGACATGACAGCACCCAAGATGAATTGGCGCGAATTATTGCGTATGCAACTTGAATCTACAATTAAATCGGATTTTACTTGGATGCGAGCAAGTCGTAGAGGTTGGCATATGGATGCGGTAATGCCTGGTATGCAACTTGATCCGATGATTGATATCGCTATAAGTATTGATGCTTCGGGTAGTATGCTTGATAAAATGCTTAAAGATTTTTTAGCTGAGGTACAGGGCATTATGGATTCCTTCCCAGCATACAAGATTCATATTCTCACTTTTGATACACAAGTATATAACCCACAACAATATGATAGCGAAAACCTAGACACTATCTGCGATTATGAAGTACACGGGGGCGGTGGCACAGACTTTGATTGTGTATTTGATTACTTTAAAGAAAACGATATCCAACCTAAGCGTCATATTATGTTTACGGACGGTTATCCAAACGGCAGTTGGGGTGATGAAAACTATTGCGATACAGTATTCATTATGCATGGCACTACAAGTATTGTTCCCCCATTTGGACAATATGCTTATTATGAAGAAGAGAAAACACACTAAGGAATAATTATGAATAAATTTAAATTATGGTATCTTAACAATCGAACTGAAATCACTTGGTTTTTAATGGGTTGGTTAGTATTAGCCGGGATTCAAGATTTGAGTCACGAAAACTATATTGGCGCTTTAATTTCATTTGGTTTGGCGTATATTAACTATAAACTCAAGTAAACTCAACCCAATTTTACCAAAATGCCTCTTTTATGGGGCATTTTATTTTTAGCAAGCCTTATTCTTTATTAAATATCTATATGGAAAATTCAACTCAAATCACTGTAGCAGATCTTGGTGCTCTTCATGGCATAGTAGATCTAGCGGCGTCTCGCGGAGCATTCCGTGGAGCCGAATTAACACAAGTTGGTGCTATCTACGATAAGCTCACAACTTTTCTAAATGATGTAATGGCACAAGCTAAAGCAGCTGCTGAAACTAATGCTATTACCGAAGATGGAGAAACAATTACACCCGATGCCGCCAAGCCAACTAGCGACGCACCACAAGGAGAATAATATGGCACAGATTAAACACGTAGGCAGAAATGGTGACCGCAAGGTCCTAGTATTATATCGCGAAGTTCCAGGTGACGAGCACATGTGCTTGGTAGTCTATCCTGAAATTTTAAATGCTTCATGGCAGGATGCTATTCAAAAGGTTGTAGAAAGTGATGTTGGTCAGCAGGCTATTCAATTAGCTGACGCACTACATCGTTCTTTCTTGCCAGACGGTCGTCCTATTCTTGAAACATTACACACCGAGCGTATGATTAAAAAAATTCGTTGCTCCGATGTAATTATGACTCCTAGTACAAACGCAAGTGTTCGTTTAGATGAACTTAACAAGTTAGTCAACGAAATGAACAAAGGCGCAGAAGCTATGAAAAAGATGGAAGAGAACGAAGCATCAAGAGGTATGGTTGATCCACAAGTTAAACGTGCCGCCGAAGCCAAGTATAAAGAAGAGCAACTTTCTAAACAACAAGCTGCTGAATCTCGTTACCAAACCCCAGATACACTCAGCGCACCGCAAGATGGTGTATTAAGTGATCGTGCCATTGCCGCCAATATGTTAGCCCAAGCTAAGAAGATGGAGCAAGAAGCTACTGCTATGATTTCAGAAGCTGCTCGTATGAAAAAAGATGCCGAGCGTATGGTACCAGGAGTTAATCCAGCAGAAGCTACTTGGACTCCAGCAGAACCAGAGGCTCCTAAGCGTCGTGGCCGTCCACCTAAAGCAGAAGCCGCGGTGACCGATGCTGCCAATTGATGAGTTGGTTGACCAGTGGGAAATTATTGTTAAAGAAGTAAACAAAACAGATGTACCACTGGAGTGCATTAAAAAAATTATAATTAAGTTAAATAGCGGTAAACAAAAAACTATTAACTTACATACACTTATCAAACAAGGGCTACAAATCGAAGATATCAACGCATTAGTTTCCAGAACATTTGCTGAAATGGATACTGAGATTAAAGACGTTGACTTTGTTGTAGATATTAAAAGTGTTGCGGCATTAGTCCAACCTGAAACAGATAAGATATTGGGCAAACTTTAGGTTGTAAAATTCCTAAAGTTCTGCTACAATATCAATATGATTAAAATCAATTTTCATAGTTTTGGTATGGGTGATGTAGAAGACCCCGAACTTTATGCGGCGTTTCCGTTAGGTGAATTTATGGAGACAGAAAAAGGCAAATGGATCAAATCTAATTGTAAGGATCCAAAATATATTATTCGACCTGATAATGCTACATTTGGCAATCGCATAATTGTCTACGGCGAAGTAGAAGAAAAACTCGCAACAGAATATTTTTTGAAGTGGGCTGAATGAAAATCTTAGTAACCGGCGGCCTTGGATTTATCGGACATAATGTAGTTCGTATACTCGAAAGTTTCCGTCACGAATGTGCTATTATAGATAGCAAAACTGATTATGGCATTATACCTAAAAGCGAATTAGATTATCTAATGACCGAACGACTATGTAGAATTCGAACTCGAAATATTACGCTAGCTGATATTTCTGAACCATTTGACGATAGTATATTCGACGGTGTGGATGTTGTTATACATTTAGCTAGTTTTCCTAGACAAAAAGTAGTTAACAAGAACCCTGTACAAGGTAGCAGGGTAATGATTGAAGGATTACTTAACTTACTAGAGCAAAGTGTTAAACACAATGTAAGGAAATTTGTTTATGTTAGCAGTAGTATGGTGTATGGCAATTTTAATAAACACGCTGTATTTGATGGCATTGATGAAAGTAGTGATTGTAAACCCATAGGCCAGTACGGCATTATGAAATTAACAGGCGAGTGGCTAGTAAAAGATTATAGCAGACAACATAAATTAGATTACACTATTGTTCGCCCTAGCGCAGTATACGGTCCATACGATGTTGAAGATAGAGTAATCAGTAAGTTTTTAACACAAGCCATGCGAGGCGAAGAATTAACAGTTAATGGCATCGACGATGCTTTAGATTTTACTTATATCGACGACGCTGCGATGGGCATAGCACTAGCGGCTATTAGCGAAGATACAAAAAATACTGTTTACAATATTGCTCGCAGCAAATCTTATACCTTAATAGAAGCTGCCAAACTGATAGTTAATATAGTAGGCAAAGGTTCCGTGTGTGTTAAAAATCGTGATGTTGATTTTCCTGTTCGGGGACAATTAAATATACTTAGAGCTAAAAGCGATTTTGGATATTACCCTACAGTTGATTTAGAAGCAGGGTTACTAGAATATTATGATTGGCTTAAAAATGCTTGATGTTTATTATATTCCCATAGAAAAAATAAAAAAAATAAAATGGGAAGGCAATGCTCAATTATATGACACAAAACTATACAATTTAGGCCAAGATCACAATGAATTTATTATTGCTAATCCTGATTTTTGCAACTATCAGTTTTATAAAAATATAAAATCTTTGCCTTTAAGAAGTTCTAATCGATGTGTAGTTTGGAAATATGAAGGACAATGGATAGCAAAATATTTTACTGCTGAATGGATCAATGAACAAAAGTATTGGGAAGTAGATCTTAAACTTGACTGGGTCAAAAATCCAGCTATCGATTCATCCATTGTATTCGAAGATATAATTATCCAAGATTGGTATGATTTAAATTATGAAATGACTTGGTATTTAGATTCGCGATTTAACCTTACAGCAGATAAAATTTGGGTGGCAAAATGTCAGTTATCAAATACCGATACGTTAGGTACAAAAGACATGGGATATGTTTCTCCTAAAATAACATATAATCCAGAACTTCCCAATTTAGAATATACGATTACTGAAAGAATTCCATATTATGATTTAGTATACGAACACATATGGTTAGTCGATGATAGTATGACTGGTAACAAATCAAATATATGGGCTGTTAAAATTACTCCAACAGATTCACTAGGTACAAAAATAGCAGGAACAGTTAAAATCAATTTGCCAAAACAGTTAGATGTAGTATTCATAAGTTATAATGAACCTAATGCTGAAGAAAACTGGCGTCGAGTTTTAGAAAAGTCACCACATGCATATCGGATAAACGGCATCAAAGGTATAGTAAATGCTCATATATGTGCTGCAGAATTATCAACTACTGATATGTTTTATGTAGTCGACGGAGATGCGTATTTAACTGATGATTGGGACTTTGAATATCAACCAAGTATTTTTGACCGCGATTGTGTTCATGTATGGCGCAGTATAAATCCTATAAATGATTTAGAGTATGGGTATGGTGGAGTTAAATTGCTACCTAAACAACTAACTTTAGATGTAGATTTAAATTGTGTCGACATGACTACTAGTGTTAGTGATAAATTTAAACTAATGAAAAAAATAAGTAATTCTACTAATTTTAACACTGATGAATTCAATACATTTCGCAGCGCATTTAGAGAGTGTGCTAAATTAAGTAGCAATATTTTAAAAAGACAACAAGCAAGAGAAAGTATGAAAAGATTAGATGTTTGGTGTACAGCTGGTGAAGATAAAAAGTTTGGAAAATGGTCTATTGCTGGAGCACTTGCTGGCAAAAAATTTGGATTGTTTTATCAAAATAACACCGATGAATTACAAAAAATAAATGATAGTGAATGGATACAAAACAAATTTAATGAATTGTGTTTTAATAAATAGGTACTATGGAAAACGAATTAGGTTATTATTCAGTTAATAATCAAAAATATACAAACAAAATTCAAGCTGTTTTAGAAGCACAAAAAACCTTAGCTGAAATTACTTGGAATTTTCATAATGATATCTTTAATCAAATTGACTGGCTTACTGAGCCCGATCTTTCGTTAGATATACTGTACAAAATGCGGGCTCAGCAAATACGCGATAGATACGACTATGTTATTGTGATGTGTAGTGGCGGTGCTGATAGTACCAATGTTATAAAAAGTTTTTTAGATAATAATATTCATGTAGACGAAATAGTAGCAGGAGCGCCCATGTCAGGTTTAAATAACTGGAACTGGAATGATCAAGATACTTCAGTAAACAATACTATAAGCGAAACCAAATATGCGCTATTTCCACTATTAACTAGTATTGCTAGCCAATATCCTAATGTAAAAATTACATTCAATGACTATTTTGAAAATATTATAAATTATAAAACAGACGAATGGTTATATAATTGTCAAGACTGGATTAACCCTGTTGTAAATGCTAAAGGTAGATTGGATAAGTTTAAACATATTGTAGACTTAGCCGAACAGGGGAAACGAATTGGAGTAGTATGGGGCATTGACAAGCCAGCTTTGCGATACGACCAAGAAGGTAATATATACACAATAATATCTGACACAGGAGTAAATGTTGCCGATGCCCCTTTTGATAAAAATTATCCTAATGTAGATCGTATATTATTTTACTGGGCGGCCAATTTTCCTGAAATTATGATTAAACAAGCTCATGTTGTGTCAAAGGTTGCTCACAAAAAAGAAAATTTGTGGTTACTGGATTTAATAAAAAAAATGGGATTAGGCAACAATAAATGGTGGAAGCCTAACTCGCCGAACGATCTTATGAAAGATAATCATACTAAGAATGATTATCAACGTAGTATTGTTCCTTTAATATATGAAACTACAGTTGAGCAAGTATTTCAGTGTCAAAAATCTCGATTTACATTCATGCCAAAACAGCATGATTGGTTCTATACCTTACACAAAGATACACCAATATATCAATTAATCGACAGTGACTTCCGTTTATTTTATAAAAATTTAAATAAAAAATATTTAAAAATTGATCAAACTGGAACTGTTTTTGGGTTTACATCATTTATCCAAACATATAAAATTGGTCACTATACAAAATTTATGGAACCAAAACTATGAAAGATTATTTAGGAATTTACTCCGTCAATGATAGAGTATACACTGACAAGATTGAAGCAATATTAGAAGCTAACAAAACTAATGCGGAAATTACTTGGGATTTTCATCAAGCTAGATTTAGAAAAATTAACTGGAGTGTTGAACCCTCCACATCTTTAACTGAACTTTATAAAATTAGAGCTCAGCAAATTCGAGACGAGTATGATTATGTTATTGTTATGTTCAGTGGTGGTGCCGATAGTACAAATGTATTACATAGCTTTTTAAGTAATAATATTCATGTAGACGAAATAGTATCAAGTATTCCGTTATCAGGGTTGCGTGACTTCAAAGCGTCATATGATACCAGTGCTACCAATAATGCTAGTGAGTGGTTTTTAACTACCACTCCTTATTTAAAAGAAGTAGCTCAAAAATATCCTAACATAAAAATTTCAATTAATGATTTTTTTGAGACTATGTTAGATTTTAAAACTGATGAATGGATATATAAATCATCTGATCATATACATCCTACTACCTCAGCACGATATGATCTTTCTAAATTAACTCATATTAGACAACTAGCAGATCAAGGTAAAAAAATTGCGGTTATATATGGTAGCGAAAAACCAATGTTAATAATCCACGAAAATAAAATTTTTAATAGCATAACAGATGTAGGTGTAAATGTCCCAAGACCGCCGTTTGCTGATTTTTACTCCAATGTAGATATAGTTCTTTTTTATACTACTCCTCGCATGCCAGAAATTTTAGCAAAACAATCGCATGAAATTTCAAAAGCTATGTTTAATTTGCCACAACATCAATATATAAAAGATATTATACTCAATAGTTCATGGCCAACAGAAAAAAAATTAGCTTATGATAATGGGTTTTTACAAAGAGCTACCGTTCCCATAATCTACCCAGATATAAAATATAACTCTTTCCAAGCGTCAAAATCCAAAAGTGTTTTTATGGCAGATCACGATTGGTGGTTTTATAATTTGCATAAGGATAGCAGATTAAACCAGCTAGTAACAAGCGATTTCACTAACTTTTTTAACAGCATAAAACCCACCTATTTACGCGATAATCCATATACAAAAGGACATGCATTTAAATCATATACCAACTATTACGGTATAGGATCCATAGAAAATTTCAAAATACGGTTAGAAAATAATTCTTGAGACTAAATAACAGTATACTTTCACAAGGAGAAATGATGAATCAAACTAAGAAAATTACCTGGGTTATTGCCCATGATCCCGCGTATTTGTTTATTCGTGCCGCTAAATTTTTCAAGGATGCGCTAGAAAAGCGTGTTCCAGGGCAAATCGAAATTGAAGTATTAACAGACAGTGAATATAGCGCCAAGTACAATAATGGTGTACCTGTTGGCAAGAAAGATGTTTTAGATTTAATGGAAGCTGGTAAGATTCAAGTAAGTCAATTATATACAACTTGGTTAGCAGATCGCTATTCTCGTACAATGAATGTTATCGACATGCCATTTTTGTTTAAAGATCATGATCATGCTGCTCGTGTATTCGACGGTGCTATCGGTGAAGAGCTTTTAGGCAAACTAGAGTCCGAAGGCGGCGACAAGATCAAAGCATTAGCATTTACATACAGTGGTGGTTTCAGAACTATCCCTGCTACTAAGTCTATTGCTAGTGTAGAAGATTTTAAAGGCGTTAAATTCCGTGTTAGTAGCGGTCCAGTTATCAAAGATACATTTGATGCGTTGGGTGCTGAAACTACATTCTTCCCAGTTGAAGAATTAACAGAGCGTACATTGTCTGGCGAAGTAGAAGCCGGCGAGTGTACATATACTCGTTACTATCCATTAAACCAAGACAAAGCGATGTCGTTTATTAATGATATGGAACACAACATTTCTTGTACCAGTATCATTGTTAATCGCGAATTTTGGAATACTTTAACTGAAGAGCAACAAGCCGCTATGAAGGCTGCTGGTGTAGCCAGTGCTAAGATTGAGCGTGTTGAAAGTGTTGAAGATGCTGTTCGTATTGAAGCAGAATGCCGCGAAAATGGTGTTACCATTACTAAGTGGGACGATACAGAAGTTGCTAAATTTAAAGCAATGATGACTCCAATCTATGACAAGTATACTACATACTTCTCGGATGATTTGGTTAATCGCATTAAAAATGCTTAATTAACAAGTATTGAAATCAAAGGACTCTTCGGAGTCCTTTTTTTTTGGTGAGCAATTTGTATGCTAAGTATTGAACTTATATAAAGAAAAACAGCACAATGAAAAAAATATTATTAATATTAACATTACTCGTCGGCAATGCGTGGGCATCAACAGATACAACGACTATTACGGTAGGCTACGGGCCCGGTGGTACCGACACTATCATTCGAACACTAGCGGGCGATGCTGAGGCCTATACTGATTTTAAATTTACAGTAGAAAATAAAGTAGGTGCGAATGGTGTTATCGCATTAAAATATTATTTTGCTCTGCCAGTTGGCAATAAGAATGCGTTAGGAATATCAGGCGGGCAAGTACTATTTGAAGCTATTGCTAATCCTGAAAATAATTTTATTCAACGATTAAAATTTGTTGGCCCGGTGTTGTCTAGTCCATTAGCAATTGGTGTTAGTAGCAAGAGTCAATTTAAAACCTTAGACAAATTGTTTAATAAAAATATACCACGCCAGCGTATTAATATTGGAGTGGCCGGCGAATCACATAATATGTTAGTCGAACAACTAAAAAAATATAGTCATCACGATATACAAGCTATACGATTTAAGGGTAGTACCGAATCGTACACCGCATTATTAGGAGGCCATATAGATATGCAATCAGATGCTTATGGCTTTTTTAAACAAAAAGAAGGCGCTGTTCGTATTTTAGGTGTAGCCGATGCTGATTCTATTGACGGAGTGCCTAGTTTACACAAATATGCGCCTACCGCAAATTTAGTTAATTTTTTTGCTGTTGCGGTAAATCGAGATACCCCGGATAATCGTAATCTAGCAGATGCGTTGACTGTTGGATTTGTAAAAGCAAATAGATACGAATATTTTAAAAATCTAGGATATAATGTTGATATGAATCGCAAATCTGACTATGTAGAGCGAGTAGTAGTCCCAACTTATAAAAAATGGGCGACTAAATAGCTGCATGCGAATCATCGACTGCGACAGTCATTTTTTAACTTGTGATATTTACAAAAATATTGAAGAACAATATCAACAGTTTCTTCCTAGATATGTTTTTGACTCACACAATCGTGTAATCGATATACAATTTGATCAAGACCCTTGTGCCTTCGAGGACCCTACTAACAAATTTAATAATTATTGTGACGAAGCTGGAATTAACAATATTGATATAAGATTAAACGATTTTAAAAAATTAAAAATAGATTTACAACTACTTGCTCCGCAAGAAAGAGCAATGCGATTTAATTACTCTGTAGAAAAAAATCTTGCGGCAGCAATGGCTCATAGTTATAATATAGAAATTAAAAAAATTGTTGATCAATATCCTGATAAATTTTTTGCTGTAGCTTTAGTGCCTTTACAAGATATAGAGCTTGCTCTTAAAGAAATAAAATGGATTATTTCTAACAATTTTAAAGCCATCTATATAGATTGTGTTTCATATAACCCAGCACAATTTGCCGGATGTCCAATATCAAATCAAGAAAGAATAGATGAAATTTTTGCTATATGCGAAGAAAAAGAATTAATAATATATCAGCATCATTTTATGCATAAAATTACATCCAATGGCAACAATACTATTAATGATGTATTAAACGGAAACCCAATTAGCAGAGTTAGAATATCTATCTACGATTGGATAACAAATGGTACTTTTGATAGGTTTCCTAAACTTCGGGTAATATTCAGCGAAACTGCTGAAAAATTTATAAAACCTATATTTGAAAATTTAAAAAGTGCGTATAACGAAACTAAACTAATCTGTAAAGAAGATCCAATAGTATACTTTAAAAAAAACATATTCATTACTATAGAAGTAGAAAATAAAGACAATGTTTACTACTTAATAAACCAATTTGGCAGCGACCGTTTACTATTTAATACTGATTATCCGCACGTTGACCCAGCAGGGTCAAATAAATGGAACGATGTCGACGATTTATATAAATTAGAATTATCGCAAAAAGATTTAGAAAATATCGCATTTCGCAATGCTGAAAAGCTATTTAAACTAATATAAATAATAACCGCTTCTTCGATAAATAGATTATAAGGAGCAGCACAATATGCTACTAACATTCACATTAACAACAACTAAACCAGACGGTGTATTATGGTTTCCCGATTTTTCTGAAGAGAATCGGCAGATTGTTACTCGTATTAATACCTGGACTAGTTTGCAACCAGGATTTATTAGACAAACTACCGTAGATATAGATGTAAATACCAGAGTTATGACTTTTGAATTTGATTCTGTAGAAAATTATGCTAATTGGTTTTCATTAAGAAATCAACTACCGGAGCAAAGTATTCGATTTGCGTATATTAGAGCTAATGGCATGACCGTTACAACAAACGAAACTTTATCATAAATTAACCTAGTTCTTTTAATTTTTAGTATAGCACTATACTAGGATATATACTTGTCTCAAAGATGAATAACTTCAAAATTTTTTGAGCAACTACACTAGGGTACTAATATGGATGCATTTGACAATTTTCCGCAAGGATATTGGTTAGTCAACAATCAAAAATTTATCAATAAGTACGAAGCATTACTTTATGCCACAAAACAAAATTTACCGGTACATTATAAATTTTTTAACGAGGTATGGGAATCGTTTGATAGATCGCAACTAGGAAATTTTAGTTTACAAGAAGTATATAAACAACGAGCACAACAATTAAGAGACAAATACGATTATTTAATTTTATATTTTTCTGGCGGAGCAGATAGTTATAATGTGTTGCGCTCGTTTATCGATAATGGAATTAAATTAGACGAAATATGCGTTAAGTGGTGTAATGATACATTAACAGCAAATTCAGTAATTTATAAACCAAATACAACAGAAAAATCAGCTCGTAACTATTTGAGCGAATGGGATTACGCTATTAAGCCTGTACTCGATGATATTTCTAAAACTTATCCAGAAATTAAAATAGAAATAGTTGATTGGTTTAAAGATAGAAGTTTAATCGGTAGTGAAGAAATTTTTAAAATAGTTAATCACTGGCACGATGTTGAAGTTCCATCATTAGCTACTTGGTCTCCATCGGAATTAAAATTAATTGACCAAGGTAAGCGAGTTGGTTCAATATATGGTATTGATAAACCTCAAATTTATTTTGAAGATGATGGGTCAGCTTATATGTTTTTTCTCGATTCTGCTACAACTATGGGTACTCCAAATCCATGTAATGTATACGGTACTGAATATTTTTACTGGGCGCCAAGTTTTCCGTTAATTACTTTTGAAACTGCTAGTGCGGCTATTGCTGCATTTAGAACTGACACTATTTTAAAATCTGCTGTGTTTGATAAAGAAGTTAAAACTAATTTAAGAAAATTTGTTGAACGAATACAAATACAACAAAAAAATTTAAGAAGTGTACTGTATGATAATTGGACTAATCGATTTCAAGCATCAAAACCACTAGCTCTCAATCGTTCCGATAAACACTTTTGGATTTACAGAAGTCCAGAATTAAAGAATTTTAAAAATAGTTACCAGGATATGATAAAGTTGCATACTAGCCAACTGAGACCCGATATGATTTATACTGGGCTTACTACAACTATGTATAAATTTATAGCATCTAAAAAATTTTTTATATCATGACACCACAAGAATTATTAAAATTAAAAAGTCTTCCGTATGGTAGCATTCACGCAATTTCTGATCCTTATATGGAAGCAGAAGTTAATAAAATTATTACCAAAGTTACACGAGACGGATGCTTGAATAACCCTACTATACACACTAAATTTTTAAATAGATTCTACGACTGGATTTTAGAAACAAAGAACAACACAATTACAGGATTAGAAAACTTTACTGCTAAAGTAATTACTAACGGATCAACAGAAGCATTCGATAAGTTTTATTTAAAAAATAAAACTCGTAGACTACGCTATTTTAAAGGCGAGTATATGTATCATGCCGCCGCTAGTAAAAGTTATTTTGAATTAGCACCGCATATAGACGATGCGCCAATAGATTCCAACGATGTTATAGTAATAAGTTTACCATTTGCCGACACAGGCGGCGAGCATACAAGAATGAATGAAATATTAACTACTTGTAGCAAGTTGGATGTGCCTGTATTAATAGATTGCTGTTATTACGGTGCGTGTGCCAACTTAACTATGAATTTTAATTATAGTTGTATTACTGATATTACCTTTAGTCTAGCAAAAAGTTTTCCTGTAGGTTTTATGCGAGTGGGCATGCGTTTAACTCGAGAAGATAACAATGATCCATTATTTGTTTATAATAAGAATAACTATGTTAATCGTATTGCAGCCGCGGTAGGATTAGAATTGCTAAATGTGTATAGTCCTGATTATAACTACAATGCCTATCAGTATGTACAAAAATATTTTTGTAAAGAGTTAGGAGTTGAGCCTTCTAAATGTGTATTTTTTGCTACGAGTAAAGACAAATTTCCAGAATATAATCGCGGAACAGATTCAAATCGGTTGTGCTTTTCAAAATACTTGTATCAGCAAAAACTGCCGTAAATTTATTTTTGTTTAGCATCATCTAAGTATTTTTCCCACAGTGGTAACAAACAGTTGTCGTATGATTTTTTAACTCCGATTTCATCTAACCATTTGTATACTTCAGGTGTATTTGAATGTTCTTTAATCGTGACTGCCGTTTCGTTGGCCGGTAGCACATCAATAACAGCAGTATATATATTTGTAATACTATTATTTTGCGCCCAGTGAGGAATATATCCGTTAGTGTCATATACAACACCATCTTCAAAAATATACTGATCATCATCAAAGTACAAATAAGGAGTACTGTCGTGTATTATTGGCAGAACAATCCTACGGCAATATTTAAATATGTTATATGGGCCATCTGTATGTCTATGAACTTTATGCCCTGGCGGTAATCTTATGATGCAAGCCCGTACAGTAGAACCATTAATTATTTTTTCTACCTGATTTAATAAATTTACCCAACTGTTTTTAAATTCTTCATTTTCGCATATATTAATATTATTAATAGTATGTAGAAAATTGTCAAGAGTTTCGGTATGATTTTGTAGCCACAAACTATGACAATCGCTAAAATTTTTATTGACTTTACGCCTGGAATCTTGAGCCCATACCATTTCAGGTAGTTCTAATAATGGTTTTTTAATATCAGTAACATTAAGTTTTCCTAATATCTGAACTTTCCCGTCAAGATACATTTAATACTCCATAGCTTTATCGTAATATTTACTAATCATTATATCTGTTAAATTTTGTTCTTTTCTTATTTTGTGTATTTTTTTGTAAGTAGAATTTAAAATAACATCGCGAGTAAACCCTAGATTTTTTAAAGACGAATAATTCCACACGCTTGGAATTCTGATTGATCTTGTTTGTTTACGATTATTTTCGCACCAAGCGTGAGCCTGTCTTTCTGTTACAAAATCTGTTTCCCAATCTGGTCCATTAAATCTGTAACCATATTTTTCTGGTTCTTTTTCAAATTCGCTTAACCCTAATGTAGGCGCTATATACAATTTATTATAATGCCAGTCGTGTACTTTAGATTGTATTAACCAATCGTTGGATTCTTCCCAATCTTGTTCTGTTTCTTTACCTAATCCAGCAATCATAGAAACATTAACAATAACATCATCTCCCCATGTTTCGCCAATGTATGTTAAAAACTTTTTGTTATTCTTAGCTCCCCATCCCTTGCCAATCATAGTACACGAAAGCGGATCAAATGATTCAATTCCAAAATGACAACTAGACAATCCAGACTCAGGCAATATTTCAAGTTGCTCCGGCCATATACTTAATAAATCCATTCTAACATACCCAATAAATTCTATTTTAAACGGTAACTCTTTAGTCATAGCATAGAATTGTTTAGTTCTTTCCCTGTGCGAGTTTAATGTATCATCTGTGATGTGATAAGCTGTGGTTCCAAATTTTTCGTAGTTAGATATAAGAGAATCTCTAATGTTCGACATATCTTTGTTAAAATCATCTTTGTCTTTTCCAATACGTGGATACTGACAGAACTTACATTTAAAAATACAACCCCGACTAAATTCTAAAGGTAAAGATTCGCCTGGCAAAATAAAATCATTTTCAGCAAATGTCATATTACATGATTGAATATTGTATAAAGTAGTGGCGTTATAAATTTTGTTAAGTCCTGGTCCTAGCGTAAAAACAGGAGCTAGTGTGCCTTTAAAAATATAATTACAATATTCTAAAAAAGAATGTTCTGCTTCGCCATCAAATATCCCATCTAATTTAAAATTAATTTTTTTATACCCCCCAGACATAAATCCCCTTACCCATTGGCCTCCGGCAACTATTTTAACCCAGGGAAAGTTATCCTTGATTTCATTAAGAATATCAAATATTGGTTGTTCACCTTTTGTCATTTGTTGCGGACTTTCTAGCATACAAAATGGAGAATATCCTATTACTTTTGTTTCGTGCGTTATAAACTTTTTAAACAATGTTAATCTTTGTTCACTAGTCATAAAATATAAGAACTCTAGTACTTGTGTTGAAAATCCATGTTGCCGTAGCCACCACGCAATTTGGTATGGCCCTAAATATCTTACTTGTCGACCAGGGTCTGTATTAGTTGTTAGTATTACTACTTGCATTAGCAATTAATCCTTGTTGGTCCAAATCTGACACTAAATTATTATAAGATGTAAAATCAGCCGGACCACCTAACAATGTAGTTGTTGGTGTTTTACTAAATGCAGCAAGAGTTAATACATACCTATTTTTTTTACTATAGTTAATTGCCATATGTGGAATTTGAGCATTTAACAGATAAAAAGTCTGCGGTTCGTATTTTAAACGACTAAATCGCTGATAGGTAAATTGAGTAATATCCAAATTAATTTCTTTAGGATATTCATGAGCAAAAAGTGTTAGATAGTCATCGTCATCTGTTAATAACAAATTAAATGACCACATTCTCCACGCATCTCGATGCCAGTTATATTGATGTTCTGACTCTATTAAAAATATTTTAGCCCCTAAATTATATTTTTTCATTAAATCGTAAATAGGTTCTCCCTTAAAATAATCTGCTGTCAAATTATGTCTAAGAAAAGTTCTATTACTATCATATAGCTTAACATCTACATGTTGGTAATTGTAATTTAAGTGATCCGTAAAAATTGGATGATCTTTCGGAAGTGTGATATTTAATTTTTCAAAACAACTATTGTTATTCATAGTTTATACACAGAGGTAGGGGTGGCTTCTGCTAATCGCTTATCTGTTTCAGCAGTCCGTAACCCAGTAATCGTTAAATTAGGTCTAGGTTTAGTACTAACATTGGCTGTACTATGCGGTACATTTAATGTATCAAAAATGTGTACATCGCCGGCGTGCCATTGATTGTGAAATAAATTGCCGTATGTTACATATTGGCCTGGTTCAAAATCATCTAAATTTACAATAATACGAACAATGCGTGATGGATCTCCTGGATTTCTATGCCATAGTTTATCGACGTGAACAGCAAAAAATTGACCGGGCCATTGTACATGAGCGCGGTAACTTACATTTTCTAAACACCAATAATCCACAATCTTTTTAATACTGGAAAACTGATCTAAATAATCTTCTAATACAACATTAGTGTATTCAATGTCCTTAAGACCGCGAACTTCTCTATCGTGTTCTTCTTGACTAATCATCGGGCTAACACCACCCTTAAATCCTGGACGATTGCCTGACTTAGTAATGGCCGCCCAATCCAGTTCTTTAGATTTTTCTATAATTTTAGCAACATCAGCAGGATCTATACCTTCAAAATTTCCTAATAAATGAAACCAATCGCCAATTTGTTCTTCTTTAAATTTATCAAAATGATAATTACTCAAAGTTTTACTATAATCCCAGGAGCTTTTAAATTTGGCACCATCTTGGTGATTAAAGTCTGCTGGTAGTTGTTTAAATTTAGTTCTATTAGCGTATTGATTGATGTCCATAATACTATTTATACTCTTAATTTTTAATCTTAGCTAATTTTTGTTTACTAGCATTCACAGCTTCGATAAACGGCTGTGCGCCTGGAGTAGCTTTGATTGTAAAATCTTTTACAAATTCTTCTTGAACTTGTTTGTTACTGAGGTAATTGTTTAAATATTCGCCCCAAAATCTTACAGCAGAAGGATCTGTGTTTTTGTGTACAACAATACCAAACCCATCATATTCTTTCCACTTAGGAAATTTAGATTCTATTGTTGGAGCATTATATTCAGGAAGTTTAGCTCTTGTAGTAGCCAACAATCTAAGTTTACCAGCATCTACATGACCTTTCACTAAGGTAAAAGGAACTTGTGCTACATCAACTGTGCCGCTTAATAAATCGTTGATCACTGGACCGCCTCCCTTATAAGGAACTAATAAATGTTTGTTTTTAGATTTAGCAAATACAAACAACTGTTCCAACAACATAAGTTGGCCTGGCGCACCGTAACCAAATTTTATATCGTCACCACGAGCTAATCTTTTAGTGAGATCGTCTATGGACATAATAGATGTTTTTGGATTAGTTACAAAAGCACCTATACTGTCGCGGATGCCGCCGATTACTTGTACTTGTTCATTAGGATATTGTAGCGTATAGTTAGCTACTACTCCTACTGTAGTAACTGTAATAGTGTATCCGTCTGTGGATGCTGTTTGTAATTCGCGCATACTTACAATCCCGTCTGCTCCAGGTTTGTACACAGCAACTAATTCAATTCCTCTATCTATAGAATATTTTTGTAAATTTCTAAAAGTCATGTCTACACCACCACCTGGCGCAAACGGAATAATAACTGTAACTGGTTTTTTGTTAGGATAAAATCCAGCGGCATTTCCTGAAATAGAAACTGCCATAGCCAAAATAAACGCCAAGGTAAATCGATTTAAAAAATTCATAATTTCTCCGAATAATAATTTATAATACAGTTTTTTTACAACAAAGTCAAGTACTTTTGAAAGTGGTTTATATCTAATTGTTTGATATATTCTTCGGTTTCAGAAACGGTCATTCCATCAAATGGACGATTATTGATTACAGCCGGGAGTAATTGAGCTTTATACTGTTCTGGAAGTAATGATTTAACAAAGGCAAAATTATGTTTACCAATCTTACCTTTTGCTAATTTTAATTTATTATACTTTTCATGAATTATGTCAGCATCGCGGGTCGCTTCGATAAAATTGTAAGTATCTGTTTGCCAAATTAAACAATCATCTTGAACTACCGTTCGTATTCTATCACTAATAATTTTAAATTCACTAGTATCCATAATTCTATAACCACTTTCAGCATAATGTTCATCTAAATAGCTAATACCAGTAGTTGGCATAATATACAAAGGCTTAACAAAAAATGAATGTAATGTTTTGTTTTTGTATTGTTCTGCTAACCACGCATCAAGCTCGTGTGCTGTAGCTGGTGTATCATAACGCAAACCAAGAATAAAACTAGCATTAACAAATACATCATCTTTCCACACTTTGTGAATTTTGTTAAGTGTTTCTTCTATACGTTTTACTCCCAAGCCCTTACCTACTGCTTTACCGCTACGATCATTAATAGTTTCAAGTCCAAAGGAGCAAGCTTCTAAACCCATGTCTTTTAACTTTTGTGCCATACTAGGAAACTTCCATAGCAAGTCTAATCGTAAAAAGCCGCCGAATGTAGGTTTAAAAGGTAAGTTGCTAACGGCATCTAATAACATATCTACTTTTTCTTCACTATCGTTAATAGTTTCGTCGGCAACATAGTAATCAGTTGTGCCCCATTCGTTGTAATTGCGAATTAATTCTTCACGAATGAGATTTTTTTGTTTAGTATAGTCGCCCATCTTCTTACCAATAAGGTCATACCCACAAAACTTACATTTAAAAATACAGCCGCGGGCTATTTCAATAGGCAAGCCTTCCCCGTGTTGGATTCCATCCTCGTTAGTAAAATAGTTAAATGTAGAATTAAAGTCATCAAAGGCATAAGTCTTATCTGTGATAATTCTAGGTTTAGTCACAGTATTAAATGTAATCTTTTCACCTTGTGTAATATGTTTAAGCAATTTTATAATAGCGGTTTCGCCCTGTCCTTTGACTGCGTAGTCAAAGTAATTAAAGTTTGCTAAAAACGCATCGTTTGCTCCAGTAACTTGTGCTCCACCTAAACATAATTTTATGTGCGGAAATAGTTCTTTTAGTTGTGTGAAACGTTCGCGAGTTTTGTCATTTGTAATACCAAAGAACTGAGAGTCTTCTAAATTTGCTAGTACTGTGGCCCCAAGCCCGACTAATACTGTACTATCAGAGATAAATTGATTAGCCAATTCATAGAATTGTTCGTCGGATAACTTTACATATCCGTGTATGACTTTTACAGTATAACCATTTTCTCTCAAATGATTTGCTAGACGGTATACTCCCATACCTTTACCGTGTAGCGGACGATATATATCGGAAAATAAAATAATGTTATAATTTGGCATGATCTATTTATTTTAACATAAATTCACACTAATGTAAATACATTTATGCTATTTGACAACCCTCCTAAAATACTATCACATATTTCAGCATTAGATTTTGGAAATTTCGTTGCTCCAGAATATATTCTTAATAAAGGCGATACCGATGTAAATTTATTTCACCGGTATTGTCCCCATCGTATGTATCCACTTGGCGAACCTGGAAAAATTGTAAATGAAATAGTTTGTAAATTTCATGGCTACAAGTGGGCTAAAGATGGAACTGCTGTCAATAATGATAAAAAATTATCATGCGGTGTTGCTGTAGTTGGTAAATCTGGATTAGTATTTAAAGATTTTGTAGAACCCGATCACTACTGGGTAGAAGATCTTGCTAAAGAAACTAATTTAGAATTTAGTCATATAGTAGAAGGTAAAAGTTCTGGTAGTTGGCTTTGGATGATGGAAATTCAAGCAGACTTATTACATATACGCAAAGGCGATGATGTCGTACACCCTACTCTTGCCAAGGTAACAAACTTAGACAATGTTGGCATGGAGCAAGGCAATGGTTGGATACTCCAAACGTGTAGTACCGGATGGTGGTTGTTTATCTATCCCTTTACATTTATTGAATATAGCCCAGGATGTTTATCGGTCAACTATACAATACCTAATGATACAGATAATGAGTTTGGCTTTGATTGGATTACACAATTTTTCTACGACCCAGTAACTACAACCGACAAACGACATGACTTTGAAACATTAAGCGATGTATTTAACGAAGATGTTAGCACAATCGAATTACAAAAAGGAAAATATTTTCCTTTGATGAAAACCGTTAATCACTTAGAAGATCACTGCATTCATTTCGGACAATGGGTTACTAAGAACCGATCTGCTTAATTAATTCTTCTTGTGAAAAAATATAACTCTTGTCTGAAACTACCCCACGAATATATTTTTTTCCAAATTCTAGCATAAAGGGCTGTACCAACGATTTGGATTTATCTGGATGTTGCCCTTCGAACCCAACTAGCTTTTGTCGTAAATCTAAAGTGGGCCAATATTCTTGATGTACTTGACACTTTGTAGACTCATTAGATAGCTTACCAGAAATTTCATCATTTAATAATTGCCGAACAAAAGGCAAGTTAAAATATGATACCAGTAATTCTGGAGAATATTCATACCAATCAGTTATACATGGACGATTTATGGTTTTATGATATATAGCCCAGTGATGACATTTCTCGTCTAGTTCAAATACCCAAGGATATTTCTTACTCATATCACGACTTCTGCGTCTAATGTATGGATTGCCACTTCCTAAAATAGGTAGTCCATCACAGTACTCTGTTAATTTCATATGCGGTAGCCAACCAGATTCAGAAGCAAATACTTTTTGTTGTATATCGTATGCTTCATTTTCAAAAAACTTTTGCAAGTTAAAGTCTATAATCTTAGGAGTAACATTTAGATCCTTACAAGTTTTGAGTGCTTGTGTATATTCTGGAAGATTATAATTATTTTCGTATTTAAAAATGTAAACATTAATCGGGACGCCGAGGTCTTTATAGACTCGTAAGATAATTTCACTATCTACTCCGCCAGAAAATAATAAATCAAGCGGTCCAGAAAATGTATCTCTGATAATCCTGCCATTTTCAAGTAATTCTTCGTAGTAACTTTTTACAGGACGATCAATCGTATTTTTGAGTATTATTTTGAATTCTGCCTTGGGGTGTAACTTAGGGCCGTATTCAGGACCATTGTCATATGTCCACGAAAACCAATTATTTTTATAAAACATATTTTTCCATATTCCTATTCCAGCACTCTTCGCCTTGATCTGTTAAATGATGTAGCATTACCCATTGTTTCATACTATTTGGATCTTCTATATAAGCAGGACCATTTATAGCATACTTGTTAGGTTTCATTGTAAAAATAGTATTACAATTAACTTCAATTAATTTTAAGTATTCTTCAAAGCCTGTTAAGTTATCTCCCCGACTAATAAACACACAATCTAACCCAATTAGCCTTGCTTTGGCTAACTGCAACGGTAAACAATATGTAGTATTCAGGAATTTTGACCCACTAGTAAATTTTCCTGAATGTCTGTAGTCTGGATGAATCCACATTCTTGTACTAACTCTACCAATACCAGAGCCCCACCATTCGTTATTAATTTGTAACCCACTAAAGCATACAATTACATTGTTGATTATTACTACGGGAAATGAAACGTAATTACGAGGGTCTAGATCGATGTAATTATATTTTAAATTATCCGTTGTTGTCATCACATATTGTTGAAATTGGTTCCAAAGTTTGCTATCAAAACTTGTGGCAAAGTCAACTATTTTTGTCATCATCTCATATTTACTTAAATAGCAGCATGCCTAAAACTAATTCTTTCCTTAACTATATCCTTTATCCTACTCACGCTATTGCTTGGTTGGGTACAATCCTTTATTTGATATTTTTTGATTTTACTTGGGTCAATTTTTTACAAGTATTAATTGGATGGATTATAATCGAAGGATTGGGCGTTGCTGTTATACTACACAGATATGTAAGCCACAGAGCCGTTGAATTACGCCCAGGATTAAAACCAATTTTACTTTGGATCAGCTGTTTGAGTTTACAAGGAAGTCCTTTGGGTTGGGCCGCTGTACATCGAGGAAGCCATCATAGATATTCTGATACTGAAAAAGATGCTCATGCTCCTAGTAAAGGAAAATGGTATGCTTGGCATAGTTGGTTACATGACTGGGACAAATATTTCAATCCTAAATATGCCATCGACTTGATTAAAGATCCAATGCACATGTGGTTTGCTAAAAATTATAATTGGATTATATTAGTTACTTACACTATAGTCGGACTAATGTCATGGGAGTTACTATTATTTGGTTTTATGATACCAGCCGCCTTAAGTTTATATATGGAAAGTAATATCAATGTATTCTGTCATACGCCAGGCTATGGTTATAGAAACTTTGATACTAAAGATGATAGTCGTAATGTTCCGCTACTTGCTTGGATTACATGGGGACAGGGTTGGCATAACAATCATCATTCTAAAGCAAGCGCCTACGATTTTGGGACTAGTGTTAGCGGTAAGAAATCTGAATGGGATTTTAGTTTAATATTTTTACCATTAATTGCTACTAAGGAAAGTAGAAAACAAATACTCGATGGACGCAAGGTTTAATGAATTTTACCCATCAAAATCATCTAAAGTATTCTATAGGTGGCAGAGAATATGGATATCGAGAAACTCCTACTGAAAAATTTGAAGTTATTTTAGGCGCTGTAGATCCAGATCAATATAGAACTAGTTCATTTTCAAATGAAATGCACCGTACGGCGGATTTAGTACATAAAGATTTAGGAAATGATCTTGTATTGTTTTTATCAGGTGGCACAGATAGTGAACTTGTATTAAGAAGTTTTATACATAACGGGGTTAAACCTCAGTGCGCGGTAGTGAGATTTGAAAATGACTATAATGCCTCTGAAGTTGAGGAAGCAAAAAGTGTAGCTGAAGAATTAGATGTAAAATTAGAAATTTTAGATTTTAATGTAAAAGAATTTTATTATTCGGGCGAAGCTAAAGAATTTGGCGAGAGTGTACAAGGTACGCAAATAACTTATCTAACAATATTTAAAAATATCTTAAAATTAGGTGCTCCAGCAGTCATGGGCGGCGAGGCTGGGCTTACAAGACAAGTTAATAAAACTGATAGTTTTTGGTATTATGCCTTTCGCGAAAACGAAGACGGTGGTGCTATGCGATTTTCTAACAAGTTTAATATCCCGCTAGTCAACGAATGGTTTTCTTATACACCAGAAATGTTGCTATATTATTTAGAGTGCGAGAGTGTTAAAAAGTTAGTAACAGAAAAATTTAATTATAAACTTACCGCGGCCTCAAGTAAAAATAAAATTTTAAAAGAATTGTTTGATAATTTTAGGCAAAAATTTAAAAGACACGGATTCGAAAAATTAATCGCTTTTAATAGTGTTGCTTATGCTGGCATTGGTATCGATCAAGTTCCTAGATTAGAGTCCAGTTTAGACGGTATACCCTATGATGTCGCAGTCAAACAATTAAAGGGGCTAGTAGAATGAAACTTATAGAATTAAACGAAACGCATAAAGATGCTATCTTACATTTGTTTTATACTAAAAACTATATGGGGGCAGATTTTCAAACTTATTTTGGGACCGGTGATCCCAACGATGGCGTTGAAAAAATTTATCATGCTGCTTTTTCAAATACCTATCTTACAGGATTAAAACAATATAAAGCATTAGGATTACAAGACGAAAATGGCGACATTCAAGGATTAATAGCATTTTATATTAGTTCAACAGAACCTTGTTGGTATGGTACTATGATTCGATCAGCTAAAAATAAAGATCATGTCAGATTATTATTAGATGCGGCTATAAATTTTCATGAACACGAGGGACGATATAAGTTTTACACATTGTGGTCAGTCAAACATGCTAAATTATTAAGAAGATTTGCGTTTAGTAACGATGCTAATAATCGATACGATTATTTTGACGAATGTATAGTCCCAACTAAAACTAGATGTATCTATCAAAATTTTTGGACTATCTTGTTTAATCGTGTATTGTTGCCTACCGATACTGTTGTACGTTGTACCTATCTTAAAAAGGAACATAGACCGAACACGCCGATTGGAGGTAATTTATGAATTGTTTAGTTAGTTCATTTAAATTATTTCAAGAAGATTTAAATAGTTTTATAATAGACACAAATGTCGAATTAGGCGATGATCTACGAAAGTATTTTAAAGATTCTGAAAACAATTACTTATGGAAAATTAGTACGCATAGACAAACTGTTACACAGGCATTAAGATTTACCGAATCAATACATTTGAGACATTTAAAAGATTTGCCACCAAAATCAAATACACTACAAGCTAATCAACACATGAATGTAGTTCAGTCGAACATCGCTAATTTCCCTATATTTAAAAAATCCATCGAATGGGTTGAATTGGCACTAAAATCTAAAGGGGCAAAAAATGTTGAATTTGGTAGAATTTTTGTAAGCAAACTAGCAGCTAATTCTAAAGTTGATCCACACACAGACAGTGGTAAATATTTTTCTTACTACGACCGATTTCATTTTACAGTTACTGCCGCAAAAGAAAATATCTTTTCAATCAGAGATGAGAATTGTATTTTAGAAATGGATTCTTTATACTGGGTTAATAATCATGTGCCGCATTGGCTAGAAAATAGAAGTGACGAAGATAGGATTAACTTTATTATAGATGCAAGATTATCATGAATATTACAAACATAAAAAACAACTGGGGTTCAGTAGTTGAGTTAGATTCGCCCGGCGAATTTTTTAGTTATAGCGCAGATTACTGGCGCAAGTTAGCTTACGAACGCGAAGTAATTTTTTTTAAAAAAGTTAAATTTACAAAAGAACAATATTCAGAATTTAGTTTTTATTTTGGATCGCCTTGGAAGGGCGAAGACTATGTTTATTCTAGAGAGATTGTAGAAAAAGTAAAAACTAAAAACGGCGATCAAGTTATAAGTCCATTTAGTAATACCCTTATTAAGAGAATAGCCCCTAAACACATGCCATGGCATGCTGATATCCCTAACAGAGATTATAAACCGTATCCATTTAGAAGTTTATGGATTACTGATAATCCTAATCCAGAAAAATCAGGAAAAACTAGTTGGCTTAATTTAGAAGATGCGTATGATTATCTTACACCTGAAATGTTAGATTTAGTTAATCGGGTGACCGTAGTACAGCAAAGCTGGTATGAGCCGGGGGCCGACATTAAAGAATTTCCTTTGTTAAAAATACATCCTATTACTGGTAAAAAATCATTAAGATTAAATCATTACAATTGGGGCAGTAACAAAGTTGCTTGGATTATTGATGTTAAAATTGACGGTGTATCGCAAGGGCATTGTTTTTTAATTAGACAATGGATTAATTTTTTAGAAAATATTCCTGAGCTAATATATGAACATCAATGGGATCTATATGATATTTCAATTTATGATAATTACCCGTTTATACACTCGAGAAGTGCATTGAAACTCGATTCCAATGCCGCAACTAGACATTTTTACAGAATTAACATTGATCATTTAGACGAACAAGAGTGGATTGAACACAAAAACAAATATTTTTTATGACAACACTAGTTATTCCTAAAAGAAATTACGGCGGTCGCGATGATCAAAAATTTCATCCACTAATTAGTCCCGACGACGATAACAACGGGTGGACTGTAAGATATCTATGGATCCAACATCGACATAACAACGATGCGTTTTATGAAAATTACTTCGACCCAACAAAAAAACAAACTGGCATGAATGTAAGGAAACAAACTGTTGCGTTACAAAAAGACTGGACCGCTCATAATCAAATCTTCCACGATTCACACAAAAACGGAAATTTAGTATGGCGTCTTAAGGTAGGCAATCCTATTAGTCGTAGTATAGATTATATTGAAATCTGGCGCAATGCTGATATTATAACTCAATATTTTTCGCCGCAACCTATTACACAAATTAATGAAAATATTAGTTGGCCGAAAGAAGATAGACTTAACTTTAACAAAGAATTATATGATGCTGGGTTTGATATAAGATCTTGGGTGCCGTATCGCAATATATCAAAGTTACACGCTATGAAAACTTATAAAAAATTTATAGACCTATATGAAAGCGGTTCTGGTAATATTATTTTTAACTCTTGGTGGAAGCGAGAGCTTAATCCTTACCAATAAGTTTTGCTTTTATTTCTGGTTTAAATTTGCCGTCAATTCTAATAGAAAAACTAAAATGATCAACTGGGTCAGTGCCGTGATAATCCATTTCATTCCACCATACAAACTTTTTAGTAGGATCAGGATAAACTTTTTCTAGTGTTTCACCGTCCATTACATATATACCCTTAGAATTTGGTTTTGTTGAAAGCCATATAAAATCATCGTTGGGTTTTTCAGCTCGTTGTTCATCGTTAGCGACATCATAATGCGGAACTGTTTGATTGTTGGCCTCTGTCATAAAAAACATTACACGACCTATACCTTCAAATGGCATTGATTCAATAAGTTTCACTAATGATGGAAATAATGTAGCAGTTGGAGTCCAAAAACAATCTTCAGGAGTAGCTTTGTTATATACTCCTGTTTTTTCAACTCTTTTATTCCATCTTAAAAATATAACCCAAAACGGGTGCGGGGTATGAGTTAATGCGTTAAGGAATTTTATTTTTTCATCTGTTGAATTTAATGAAACAAAAATTTTCAATTGTTCTTCAGTTAATCTATTTTTTAAATCCATGAATGTTGTGGTTATTTCTTTTTCCGCCCAATTTTTGTGGACGCCACTAGATACAAATTTTTTATTCCATTCGGCTTTAGCAATACCTAAGGATACTTCGTTGTGAAGTTTTTCCCAGTCTGGTGCCTCTATATATTCATCTAAATATTTAAAAGGAGTTTGGATCGAATCTAATCCGATTATTGCCATCGTGAAGTGCCTTTATTTGTACAGTAATATTTATACCTATAAATATGACAAAGAGAAAAACATGGACTTTACACCTGGAAAACCAATCAGAACTTATGACGAAAATGGATCATGGAGAGATTGGAGTACCGACGAATTAGTTGGCGCTAAATTAAATTATTTGCCAGGATGGAAGTGTGGTGCTGGTGTCGATAGTCTGTATATCGACATGGACGGTGGTGTGTGGACTGCTAGTTGTCGGGTAGGCGGCAAATTAGGCAATGTATGGGAAAAATTTAAAAGTCCTGAAGATTGGATTAACTGTACAAGAAATGTCTGTAGCTGCGGAGCTGACCTTTTTATTCCCAAAGTAAGTAAAATAGAATTTAAAAATTTACTTCGCAAAGGTCAAAATTTATCTCCCCAGAATGATTTGCGTGACAACGAGCAAACAGAGTTTATTGCGTTGGAAAGGACCCACGCTAGTACACAAAAACAAGTTTATTGGGAAATTGGTCGTAGATGTAACTACGACTGCGGCTATTGTTGGCCTTGGATACATAATAACACAGATCCACATAAAACATTAGAAGAACTAATGAAAGCTACACATAATATTGAAGAAAATTTTACACAAGGTGAAAGTGTAAACTTTATTATTAGTGGCGGTGAGCCTACTGTAAACAAACACTTTTTAGAGTGGTTGCGTTACTTGAATAGTTGCGGGCATCATGTTAGTTTACATAGTAATGGTTCTAGACTGCCTGAATATTACAAAGAAATTATTCATTTTGGAGATTTAAATTTAAGCGTACACTTTGAATTTTACGACAAGGAAAAATTTTTAAAAGTAGTAGAAGCTGTTACTGCTGAAAAAGTTGCTAATAAAAATCGAGGAGTTGGGCATCTAGAAATTAAGTTTATGATGCCTCCGCATAATCGTGAAGAAGCATTAGAATTAGAAGCAGAACTTAAAAATATTCCTGAATTTATCAACTACTGTACTTGGGCTATCGTGCCTATTCGTGGTAGTTTAGATAATAATAAGATTACTGATATGACTCGTGGTGCTGGCAGCGAAATTATGACGGGATATACTAAAGAAGATTATTTGTTATTTGGCGACCGTAAGTAATTTACATTCGTTATAAAAATCAACCATTTCAGGAAATGTAGCAGCAAAATTTAAATTTCTTCTTGCTGTAAGTTTATCAATATTTTCCGCAAACTCTTTCTTAGCTTGATCATTTTTATCAGGATTTAGAATACCATTTTTAATTGTTTTAAGAAATTCTACATAAGCTGGCCATGGTCCGTATGGCGAATATTTAGAATGATCGTTAATTGCGACCATTTCTTTCTTTAATATTTCGATGCTTTCATCAATGTATCTGGCATACTCGGGCGGCAAGATATAAGGATCTAACCATTGCGGATAAACAATTTGGTTGGGTCTAAGATGAACCCTGCGTCCTGTCTTTTTCTGTAGTTCAATGACAAATTTAAAAAAGTTAGGTAAATCACTAATACACAATGCGTTTAACGCTATTTGAAAATTAAAAATAACTCTAAATTGTGCTGGGTCGTGTTCTTGTAAAAATACTAAAAACTTATCTATGTTAGCTGTCATTAATTGCCAATCGGTGCCGGTCCTAATAAATTCAGCACGATCGCCAATTGCTTCACAACTAACATTAAAATCTAATTTCAATTGCTTTGAACTTGCAATCTTCTTGACTGTATCTAGAAATCTATTGTAAAATTTAATTGGCGTATTAAAATTACTTACAATGCTTATGTTACGCCAATAGTCGGTTGTATTTGTGTTATAAAAATCTATTATTCTGTTGCTATACAAATAAAATTTTTCAATAATTAGTGGTTCACCACCGATAAAGTTAATTGCCGATGCGGTTGGCCCGGCACTATTGTCAAACCATGCCCACCATAAATCTTCATAAACAGTATCTGTAATTTTTGGAAGCTCGCGTTCAACGTCTTGTATACGAATTTCGCCATATTTTAAATTTTCGGCTGCCCATTGACTACTATAATGATGATGGCAGTACATACATTTTAAATCACATGTATTACCTAAAGAAATTTCTATCATCCTAACAGATTCTAAATTTACGAGAGTGTCTATTTCTTCAGGGGTAAGAGATTTTAATTTTTCTTTTAACTGTTCTTTAGATAAGCCAGGCCATACTTGATTTTTATTTACAAAATTAACAAAACTATCCATTCGCGACCGTGGACCACGACCGCCGCTTGCTTCAATACTCCAACAAGAATTGCAATCCTTATGTTGTACTCCTGTAAGTAAACTACGTCTAACATCTACTATTGGAATAAATTTATTGAATAATTCTATCCCTGTTTTAAAATCTTCTTCTGCTAATGTATTCGATCTGGCTCTACAACAATACCGTAACTCGTTTCGAGATAGATTTAATACAGGATAGTCCCAAGCAAAAATACAAATAGTATCTTCAATATTATTCATTGTGTTAATTTTGTTATAAAATTCTTTACTTCTTCGGCATTAATTATAAATTGATAAGTATCAACTGGAAGCTGTTTCTGTACCGTTACATCTAGAATACTTATAGGCATCTGTAATATCTTAGACAAATCTTCTATTGCTGTTTCATAATGAATCACTGGTAAATTTGTTAAATTAAATATTCTTAATATACCGTCAAATCCTTTCAAATTCATGTACGCCCAATAAATTGTTCTGAATCCCTCTCCATCGATCATCACCGAAGAATTTAGTATACCGTTTCCGTAAAAACTATTCCAATTGTGTGTTTTATGTGCTACAGCATGACTTAATAGTTGTTTTTTTATATCATTTCGTTTAAGTATCATAAATTCAAAACCACAATCATGTAATACTTTTAATATTTTATCTAAATGGGGTAACAAATAATCGTAAGGAAATAATTTAACTACAAGAGGTTGTTCTGGATCACCTTCCATAAGAACAGATATTACATTGTTTATACGATCAGTTAACAACAGATTTCCGTCTACCTGCTCAGAGTGTTGTATGGCTTTATCATTAGTTAATATGGGTTTGTAAGGTTGATTCTCAGTAAATGGTTCAAGCATATCATAAACATGACAGTTTACATATTGTTTAATTGTTCCTGCAATAATTTGTGCTACGTATTGACTGCCAGACCGAGGGGTTCCTATAATACACCATCGATTATTCATCAACAAATTCCTTTGTGCTCATAATATCAAAATTGCAATGGCACATTTTTTTAGTACACCGCACAGGTTGTGTAGGTAAACTTAAATCTGGGTCAACAATATTACCTAGCAAGCCGCCTTCTTTACACCAACCTCGAAAGATGGCTCCGCGTTGATCCACAATTAATTGTTCGACGCCAGCATAACAATCCCACCCTGACCAGTCATTTGCTTTTTCATTGATAAACCTATGGGCACTTGCTACCAAAGAAGTATCATTTGGATACAACATTTTCATAGCGCCTCTGTAATAATCAAATGACTTATCAAATTTTATATATTTGCTAATTAATTCGTGCTGGCGATCGATAATTTGTTTTTGTTCTGGTGTGTAGTCATATAACACTTCGCCAAAATCGTGTATTAGAGGCTGGAGGGCCATGGAAATGTTACCAAGAAGTTTTATTTTGTCTGCTATTTCATAGCAGTAGTCAAATTTTTCAGGACTCATCATAATATTAACATGAGTTCTTACAGTCTTGTTCAATATTTTTACAACTTCAATGAAATGTTCTGAATCTCCAAATTCTGGATGGAAACTTAAACATACATGATCAAAATACTGTTTGTTTTCTTCCCAATATCTTAAAGTTCTGGATCCGTTAGAAATTAAACCTACTCTAACTCCTTGTTCTGTACAAAACTGACAAATATCAATAAAATGTTTGTACAATGTAACTTCGCCGCCAGTAAATTCAAAATAAAGTTTTTTATTGGGGTGTGTTTCTTTAACTTTTAAGATAAAATTTTTAATAGTCTCTGGAGTCGGCCACGGATTAGACCCATCGTGTAAATTTGCTGGACAATAACTGCAGCTAAAATTACAAGTATTACCCAAACACCAGTTAACTACAAACCAGTCTGTATTAGTTTCTTGAGCGTGCACTAATTTAAAATATTTTTTCTTCATTATAATTTTTATTTAATTCCGATTAACATATATCTGGTAAATTTCCATTCTGGATACACAAAGCGTAATTCGCCTCGGTAAACAATTTCCGACAACGGATAATGATTTGCAAAATCGGATATAGTTGTAGAATGTACAACATGGTCATCGTGCGGCATATTATTGCCTTGTAGTATAACTCTAGTACCTTTAGGGATACAGTCAAACCATTCCATGCTTTCAAAATGTTCTGTACTAGTATTTATAATTAAATCTGGTGTGCCCTTTACACCTTGATTACAATCTAATGTAAAGGCTTTGAACTGCCATTCTTTAATTACCCAATTTTCATTAATCACATCAGCAATCGCTTCGCATGACGGATCAATGTCAAAACTTTCTATACGGTCAACTTTAAATCGTTCTCTACTAAGCAATAAAAATCCTAATACACCGTACCACCCACCGTAGATATGTGTTAGTTCACTAGTCCAGCCGAGTTTTTCTAATTCTTGGCACAACCAAAGTTTGCTATCAATTTGTCCATTAGAAAACGCATCTTTATTGAACATTACCACCCCTCTAACTGACGGATAACATCAATTTCTCGAACCATAATACCTTTATTATGCCAGTCGTTTCGATAATGTGCTTTAAAAAATTTACTTGCTGTTTCATCTAACATGGTAATAGGTAAGTCTAACTGAGTCAATAAATCTGCGGCTATTCTGCCGGCAATTTGTTCTGGATTGTGTCCGTCGATGGTGTCGTATATTGTTTTAAGCGCATCAAAGTTTTGAACTTCTTTGTAATCCCAAGTAGGATTAAGCATTAACATATAAGTACCCATTCGTGCGCCTAATATAGCCCAAACCCCATTTTCTACATCACGGCCAACATTTTGCCAGATGGTTAAATGATCAAGATTTCGACTGTTCACTTTATTTTTAAATTCTGTAACACTTGGTTTAACTCCGCGGTTTAAACACATCTTTACGCCTTCTCTAAATCCCGACCGCCATGCTTGATAGGGAGTAGCATTAGGATAAGTGGTACTATAACAATCGTACATAGCAATATAGTTAGGATAGAAACAAAACTCTACATCATTTGCCGCTGTGCCATCGCTGTTTTCGTGAGTTTTCATATTGTAAATAAAATCTTTAGTCCAACAACTTAGTCCGCCATTGCCATACATTAATCCGTTAATGATATTACGAGCTCGCCACCGGAAAACGCAATCTTTATCGTTATCATCGATAGAAAGAGCAAGGTCAAAAAAGTTATCGTCAGGAACATTGTCGCCATCGATCAATACAAATCGATCTGTAATAGCAGCATCGGCGGCGGCTTTATGTGCTGCATCTGAACCTTTAACTCCGTCAACACGCATTGCCCAAGGCACCATATTTTTAATTTTAACCCAATTTTCTTCTTTATTGGGTTCATCATATGTCAAGTATATGCAGTCTAATTCTGCTATATCTATTTTGTTCACCTTAAACTCCATTTAATATTTGGTTCCGTTTTTTTAACTACTATACTGACATCGGTGGGATGACACGGAATACCAGTTTTGGCAGGGTACAATCTTTTTACTATCGATGTATCGAGCACAACTATGTTATTATCAACTACTCTTATGTGTGTAGGAGGATTAACATATACTTCTCTAGTAATGTCTATATAATTACCTGGCAAATCCTCTTGGCTATAAAAAAGTGGCTGGCCTTGATCATCATAATACAGCCTATATAGAATAGGTTTTGGTTCTGCGGGTGTTAATGCCGCCCAAAATTCTTGTTCATTCATCGTGTAAGCCGTGATGTGGTTGGTCGATATCTTGGAATAAGCGTTTTTCCTGTGCTGTTAGTTTATCTTTTCCTTTGACCGTTTCGTTATGCCGAGGATTAGAGCACATAGGACAATGCGGGATGCCGCAATCCATAGCATGATGTTTAGCCAAGCGATGCGGTTCCTCGATTGGTTTAGTAAGCCCATGAGACTTAGCAATTCTTAATTGTTTTTTAATTGCGGTCCAGGCTTTGTGTAAACGCTTACTATGTTTAATCTTATCTTCATCTTTACTCATTTACTAGATCCTTTATATGATAATGTACTAAACCCCACTGTGCTACTGTGTTAATTCTAACTCCAGGATTAGTATGTTCGCATACTAATTCCCTACTCCAATCTTCTGAAATAATAGGTATCATATGTTTTTTCATATGAACTATAGTCGGCCCTGCTGGTAAGGTAACTTGTTCAACGCCTATAATAACTGAAGCTAATCCATAAACTACATCAGTAGTAGGTATTTCGTCTGGGAATTTTAATAATGTTTTATAACTTTTCCAATTTTCAAATATATTACGAACCAATGTAAAAAATTCTTTAGCTAAGTCACTCGCTTCCCAATATGTGATGGCATTGTAAACATCCGGCAAGTTATTGTTATCAAATATTTTACGATAGACCCTTGATTTACCAGGTTGATCATAAAAATCTCTACACCCTTGGCTGATGACTACATTGCGATTGGAAAATAATTCCCACCAATGATCGATAGGACTAGCGCACCACATATCAGCTTCTAACTTAATAGTTTTTTTATAAGGGCTTGCCTCGTAACATTGCCAGTCATTGGCAAAACCTTTAAGTTTTCCATAGGGCAACATATCTTCTGTTAAAATTGTAATATTAGCACTAGGATGCCACGCTAATATACTATCCGCTAATTGTTTAGCACATTTAACATAGACATCGCCTATAGCTGGAATTAAATAACCTTGATCAACTAGCAACAATATCTCCTAAATGCTTTTTACCCATGGCATGAAAATCTTGTGCCAAAGTTATATAGCGTGGTTTTAGATCAGGAGTTAAAAAATCTACGCGATAGTTATCTTCGCTAACTTTTGTTAATTTATGTGCCGGAGTAACTGATGCTAAACCCCAAGGAATATCAGTGTAATTAAGTATGTGTCCGTTAACAATGCCTAACGCTATACTTAACGCAAAATCGTTGCGATATGTTGGTCTATTAACACCATATAAATTTTTAAAGTGTTGCCAATTATTTTTTATCATAGCCATACAATCAAAAATCATTTTAGCTTCTGTAGAACGTCTAAACATCATTACAGTTGCCCACCACATAGGCATATTATAATTTCCAAAATTGTTAAGCTCGTCAAAATTATCTTGCTTGACTACATCGTACGCTGTTTTGTGTGCTACAAAATTTTCTTTTATATTTAAAATTTTTTTTAATTCGCTACTGGCTACAACATAATCAGCATCTAACACCAAAGTTTGACCCCACGGCGTTAACTCATATGCGTTAACTCGATTGCCGTTATACCATGTTACATTTTCTGCTTGATCTTCAAATTTTCTAGAATAGTTGCCTTCGGGAATAGCCGGGATTACCTGTTCAAAAAAATAGTTATGAGGAATTGTTTGATCTGTTACTACTGCTACTGGTAATTGTAAATGTCTGCGGATATTTTTAGCTGACCAATTAGCCATGGCAAGATAATCTATATGTTCATTATTAAAAGCAAATATTAATACACCAGTTGTCATCTATTTTTGCTAAGTTGTTCGTGTTCTTCAAACCATAACTTCATAGTTTCTTGCCAGCGGGTTTTTGCTAAATTTAATAATTCTTTATAATCAACTATAACTGGAGTTTCATACAAATCAAATAAGTATAATACTTGTTGACCTTCTGATGCTTTAAGTATGTTAATCAATTCGGGCCCAGCTTTAAACATTCCACCATTATAAGCAAAAATAAGTTTGCTTTGATATTTTTCTTTGAGTGTCCGTTTGGCTGCCGCATGTTCAAAACGACTACGGCCGTGAGCAACTAAATTATCAGTATCCATGTGTTTATTATACTACGAAAAGGGACAAAAGTAAAGGGGCTATACCCCTTTTGGTAAAAATAAAACGATTAAACTACGCCAACGGTTGACGCAACACTTGGAGTGCCCCAAGTATTTGTCAAATAGGTTGTTGCTGGTGGGAAATAGGTTACAACAGTAGCCGGCGCTGTGCCGAAAGCTATACCGGTAGTAGCAGTTCCGCCAGCAATAGCGGCGTTGATGTCATCGCCGTTACTATACCATGTTGTAACTAAAGTAAGATTAGTGGATCCATTCCATGCTGCAGTAACTTGAACATAATTACTGGAATAAGCCGCGCCAGAATCAAATTGTTTGTAAATGATTGTAGGGCTTGATATAAGTTGAGCAAACCCTGTGCTTGTGGTTAAAATAGTCGGAGTTCCCGTACCACCAATTTTAGTAGTACCTGTATAAGTTACACCATTAATACTTTTACTAGCACCAGTACTTGACAAATAAATTGCGCCGCAGGTTGTACCAATAAAGCTATTCCATTCAGTATCAACCCCTGTACCTGTGGATGTTTTACTAAATTGAATTTTAACTGTTGCTCCAGAATTAAAGAAATTACTTGCTGCTGTAGCATTGGCAAAGGTAACGGTATCAGTAAATGTTATTGTCCAAGACGCAGTTCCAGAGCCAGCGCCCGAAGTAGCACTGGCAGATCCAGTCCATCCAGTAAATTGTGTGCCTTGTGTTGACGCATTATACTTATTGGTATTAATGCTAGTAATATCAGTACTTAAATTATTTAAAACTGAGATTACATTACCTGTTTGAGGATTAGTTCTTGTTGTAATACTTGTGCCTTGATGACTGGCAGCACTACTAACCGTTGTATTTAAATTTGCCCAAGAATTAGCGTTAACTGTATCTCCAGCTGATATATTGGCAGCAACTGATTGACCGTAGCTCGCATTCCAAACAGCATTAACATTGCCATTAAAGCCATTATAATCTGATGCTTGTATCAGGCCACCGGTTACATACGTCATTGTTGTTCCTAATTTTTATTTGATGGTTACAATAGCTTCAACGGTACCAATACCAGAATCTAATTTATTTACAAGTGATCGACCAATAACATTAAATGCCGTTGCTTCGCCTGCTTTAGCTGCTCTTGCCATACCAGCGCCTGCGGAAACTAAACGGTCACCTTTGTTGACTACACCTGTAACTTGAACTGGCACACGACCTGTCATAGCCACCGGCGGGTGGGTTAAATCATTACCGGCTCCGTTATTCATCAAGTAAGCAGCGTTTGTACTGATAACTCCAAATACAGATTCACTTAGTTCTGTATTAGATTGAGTAATTTCAGCAATACCGCCTAGCTCAACTACTGTACCTGGAGCATATTCTGTATCGGCTTCAAAGCGTTCTGCCACGTCGGCATAATTAGCTGTAATTCCAAATTGACTACTTACAATGCCAGTGGAGCCATTAATTGTCAATGCTGTCGAAGGAGTACTTGCTTTATTAACGCTAAAATTAATATTACCATTTAAATCAGCATTACTTAAAGTAACTGTTGTACCCGAAACTCCTACAGCAAAATCATTACCAGCACCTACAGATAAACCTGTGTTGTTAACTACTCTTAATGTTCCTGTTGTTGATGTATTAGCATCTGAACGCATAAATGAATTGCCATACACACCATTTAATTGTAGTGCGTTGGTTGCTGTACCTGTGAACAACGGAACTTGTGAGTTAATTGTTGAAGCAAGCGTGATGCCTGGATAAACTTGTGTAAATCCTGGAATAGCTGTTTGCGGAGTAAATGCTGCATCTTCAGAAATAAATCCAATAATAGCATTATTAACATACAGTTCAACAACAACGTGAGATGTTGCTGTATTATCAAGGATTGTGGCAGGAATAGCACCAGTAATACCTGTAGTTGAATTGTAAATTGGGCCCACTAATAACCACGCTGTGCCGGTCCATACATTAAGTTGTTGTGTTGTAGTATTATACCACAAATCACCAGTAGAATTATTAGTTGGTGCTGAACTAGCTGACTGAGCTCCGCCTAATGATTTCCATCCAACGCCGTTATAAACTTGTAATACAGATGTAGTGGTATTAAACCATAACTGGCCTTTTAACGGAGTTGAAGGTGATGTGCTATTGGCGGCATTTTCTAATAAATGTACAAAATTGTCGTCTAAAAACTGACCGTATCCTGCGTAATTTTTACCAACCAATGTTTGCGAACAAGCTGTAGTGTTGATAGTTCCATCTGGTATTGTAGTTAAAACATTACCATTTGTTAGATTAATTGTGTATGACATTTAGTTTACTCCGTCCTTTTTATTATTTATGGCCATTTAATATACATATTTATGCGGCGCTTAAATTTGTTAATGTCTGTATTCTAAGGGTATAATCTATCTGAATTTGGCGATTTAAACTCTTTTGTACAGGATGAAAAATAACATGGGTAATTAGGAATAAATCAGTGGCTGAACCGTTCCAGCATTGTAATCCTAACTCATCAAAAACATATTCTCCATTAAAATTGGTGCTATTATCGAACGCTTGCTGGCCAGCAGGCTGTCCGTAGTCTAATAAACATGAAACTAGTATGTCTGTATATGGATTTCCTGAAGTGTGCAACACCGTCATATTGTTATTAGCGGGATCTAAATTATCAGCAGAATTGCCATCCACTACTTGAACGTATGTTTCGTTGTATAAACTAGCATTTTGTCCGGTGACATTAGGCGGCAAATATGTGATAACTCCTGTGGGATCTACAGCTGATCCACCATTACCAAAAGCCATGGAATAAATCCAACCTTTACCTTGATCACTGAGTGTATTAGCCATAGCAATGCTAATATTTTCATAATTAATGGCGTTCTTTTTATCTACCAAAACTTCCCCAGTTGTGGGGTCGGTAATTTTAATAAATCCTTCTATCTTTGCTAAACCTGGCTGAATAATCATGCTTTCTGCTCCACAAATACTTTACGGGTCTGTGGATCAAAAATCTTCACAAAACCATCGACTGTTACAGAGCCCGTATCATTCGGACGCTTTTCAGGTTGAACTTGTTGCTGTTGTGTTGGTGTTTTATTTTCCATCGTTCTTTATTTATTATGATTTATATCCATGTCAAACCTTATAGATATTTACCTTAATTTAGACCCCTTAAAAATAGCGCCGCAGGGTTATTGGTTTGCTGTAGCGGAACCCCATCGGATGCTGTCCCAACTCCTGGATTATACCAACTGACTCCGCGACGAACTATGATAGTAACTTCAACCCCATCTGCTGGCGGAGTAGCAAAAGATACAATTATCGGAGTTAAGTTTGTTACTCCATACCCGCTAGTTTGTAACGCTCCGCCAAGATATACCTCTACAGTTTCTATATTACTACCCATACCTACGTCATAATTTCCATCACCTTCTGGATATGAATAATTTGTACTGTCATAAGGAATAGATCCAGTCCAATCATTAGCATTATTAACAGTAATATCTGTAGTAAAGTTAGTAGTTGTGCCGTTGCCTAAGAAAGAATTAGTTTCAATATAATTTTGGAACTGTTCCGGCATTAAATTGCCTCGGCCCATATTGTATACATAAGCACCAACGGCATGAGAATCTGCTCCGGTACCAGCTGTGCCACGCAATAAGCTACTAATAGTATTAGCTTCTATATCAATTTCACGATACATAATGCGCTCGCCGTTGATACTTACTACACCCCATATATTGGCAGCAAACTCAGGAATACTCAATGCGCCAGCGTTGACTACATGAATGATATCATCGGTTGCTGTGACTGCTTCTGTCACTGTTGTAGTAGTAGAAGGGGTCATGCGATATGTAGCTTGCACACCGCGCATATCTTGGAATATTCTAAATTCCATAGATTCTGGAACTACTGAATTTGTAACGTTTGTTATTATAATAACATCAGTTGGACCAATTACTCCATTATTTAATGTTAATGTGTCATCAACAATAGTATAATCTGTATAAGCTGTTAAGACTCTTCCATTTCTGGATACCCACGGCCGAGATATATCTGTATATGATTGATATAGTGTAAAGTCATTAAAATAAATTGTATCGCCTACTGTGGCATCAAATAATCCAGGATCAGCCGACGGGGCACCAGGAGGATTATCATATAAAGTTGAGTCATATTTTTCATAAATTGAAATACCTTGACTTACTGGCCCAACAAATATTTGTTGGGATAATCGTTGTTCGCGAGTATCATTAAATGTAGTAACTGAAATTATATCGCCTGCGTGTGGGACAATACCTGTTCCAGAAATAATTGTTAATGTATATGCCATTGGATCAATAATATATTGAGCCGTTACATCAACCGCAACATATACTTCAGCACCGTCAGCTGGAGCAGTATCTAACACTATATCAGGATAAGCGAATATATATGTAGCTGGCTCTTGTAGTATGCCATCGACATAAACACTTAAATTATCTTTAATAATAGTAGTTGGATCAACTCCTAATCTAGTAGGTAACGCAAATGCATCATTTGTGCCATCACCTACACTAGGTTTTCCTGCACTGCCACTAGCAGTAATGCCACCAATAGTAACTATAGCAGTTACTGGATTTGTATATTCTAAACTAATTGTTGGATCTAAATCATACTCTAGTTGTCCCGTTGTAGGAACTGTTATAGTTTGAGTTACTGGTATACTCCAGCTATAATTTGTAGTAACGCTATCAATTGTAGTAGGGCTAATGGCTACTAAACTAATAAAATCATCCGAAGCATAAGTAGAATCAAAAGTTAACGTTGTAGTATTAAAGGCTGTGCCGGCTTCGTATGAATATTCTGTAGTTGGTAAGTAACTTCCATTTACGAAAATAACAAATTCTTGTATCAAACTATACTGTACTGGTACTGTTAAAGAATTTCCAACATCGGCACCGTTGTATATATTTTTGTAAAGCTGATTCCCGCCACCAACTTGATATACATAAATGCCTAATTGATCGCCGTTAGCAACCAACGACGAGGAATTTAAAATAGTAAATGTTTGATTTACCCAATTGACTGTATAATCAGTACCTTCATTTAAATTATAACCTTGTGTTACATCTGTAATTTCTAAATCTGCTGGGAACGATTGTAATCCATCAAAACTTATAGTTGGATTTACACTATCGTATATAACTTGTAGTGTTCCTTGTGCAAACCCGTGTCCTAATCCTTGCCAGTCGGCCCCAGGAGTAGTATAAACTCGAAGATCTAAAGTGTCAAACTCGATACCAGGAACTAATTCTTCTGGTGCGTGGCTTTCGTAGGCATCAACATACTTACCGCCATCAATATTAATGTCGGATGGCCGAGTACCCAAGTATGGATCAAGATAACTACTTTGGAATATAGTATCAAGTATACCCAAATCGTATGTAGGTTGGCCGTTTGGATCTAATGAAATGTTATCGAATGGGTTAATATCAAAATTACCGCGGTCAAAACCAGTGTCTTGGTCAAATCTTACAGCAGCAACTTGTACACCTGGGTAATCAATGCCGTCAATCAGTAATGGCAACGACAATCCAGGAGTATTAACTGTACTTACATAAAAACCCATTGTGCGATTAGCGCCACTTAATACACCAGCATCAACTTGTAACCATTCTGCTGGATCAAACACAGAATTTGTTACTGATCCACTAGTGCTATCGGCGGCCCAGACCAGATTATCGTAGCGAACTTGTGTTCCATTTTCATATGTTATGTTGGCTTCCCAGTCGATAATAGTCGATTGATATTCGCAACGGTCATATTTAATTGTAGTATTGAAAGAACGAACTAACGAGTTGTTCATAATAGTTACTGCTTGAGCAATTTGTCCTACAAATGTCAATTCCGCTGTTCCATTAACTTCAGTGGCTGTGCCAATTGGTTCTACATTACCTAAAATGCCGGCAGTATCAACTACATAAATGTTATTCCATGATGTAATAATATTTTCATTCTCTACAACCGATATTCCTGCAGCCCACGGTGTAGGATCGCCAGGTAATCCACCGCCACTAATGGTAATAATTGCATCCGTACTATAACCTGATCCTGGATTTACAACAATAATTTCAATTACTTGTCCAGCAGGATTAATAATAGCTGTCATAGTAGCTTGTGTGATACAAGTTCCTGTTACAGTAACTACTGGTACCGAGGTATAGCCAGAACCACTATTAACAATACTAACAGCTTGAATGCTTAATAAATAATTTTCAAACCATTGACTATACAAACTTGGCAATTGCCATATTTGAGCATTGGGAGCAGTATTACTAGCATTTGAATGATAAGCAGTAATAGCTTCTGTGTATGGGGTTAGTATCGGACTTACAAATTGCGATACTGGCAGCGATGAATTCCAATAAGCTGGCAAATCATAATCGGTAATATCGCCTAAGAAGTCATCTTCTCCAGTATAAATTAAATTAAATTGGCGCACTTGTACGTGATACGGTTTAATTTCTTGAAAATAATTTATAACAAAGTCTTGGTTATCGGCAAGATATGTTTGATAGGGTTTTAATGAACGAATTTCGTGATTTACATCAACATAACTAGTTTTAACTAACCAAGAGGGATCAGTAAATTCACTATAAACATAATTAAAGATTAAAATTAAACTGCTATTTCTTTCAAATAATAAATCGCCAATATAAATTTCTTCATTCAACGCACGAAGAATGTAACGTGTTTCAGTTTGCGGAGTTTCATCAAAATATAATGAATCAAATACTTGAGCATCAAATCCAAAATTTCCAACAGTATAGTTCCATAATTCTTCTTTAAATGCAATGGTGCCATCTTCTAACCCAACACGAGTCCAATCCTTAACTAAGTCAATGCCTGTTCTTAAATATATTTCCCATTTGCCGGCACCATTACTTATAACTCGCACAGAAGAACCCACTGGTACTGTTTCATAACTTAATGTTGCCAATTGAGAATAATTTTGAACAGCCGCTACTGGTGAAAGTGTAGAATTATAACCTGGTAAGTACCAATTAATATAATACCAATATTCGGGTGTGTCGTAACTTTGGACGCGAATTAACGCTAATGTTTGTCCTGTTTGAACTTCATAAATTGTCCAGCGGCCAAATTGACTACTGTCCGACAATACAAGATATTTGTAGCCTACTGGAACTATACTGAGATTTTGATAGCCTAAAATTTCTAAATTGGCTACTTTATAATCCCATGCGCCACTATTTGCTTGTGGAATTGATTCAGCGGCATTTAATAAATTAAAACTTCGAGTTTCAGAAATTGGGTATTGTGCTAATATTGTATTTGCCCGGCCTAAATAATTTTCCAAAGCTGTAAATCTATCAGTCACCATACTTTGACGGGGTCGGAATTGCACTCCATAACGCATACCAAAACTTAAATTAGGATCCGGCACAGCACTACCTGCAGTGTCAACCCCGCATAAACTATCTAAAAATTTACGATATAGGTTTGAATTTAAGAACGATTTAGCTACACCATCTTTAATAATTTGATATTCTTGATGGATTACTGCGTCGTTAAGTTTACGGTCAAACCCAATACTTAAAATAGTATTTGTTGCGTTTAATAAACTTTGTGCGTTGTAAATAGCAATGGTACTAGCATTAAGTCCAGCAATATATGGTAATCCACTGCTACGAGGATCGGTAATATAGCTAGCCACACCACTAGGACTTAATGTTTTTCCGGCACCAGTAGAAATAGTTGTAATTCCTCTTACCCAGAAATAATAAAATGTAGTAAAAATATTATTTGTGCCTAGCTGCGAAGTTACACAATAACTTGTGGTACTAAGTGGTGTACCTTGTCCAGTATAGCCAGCTGGTGGATTAGAACTTTCTACCCATTGATAAATGTCCACTCTACTTCCTGGGAATATTGATCCCCAACGGCGACTAGCATATACTATATCATCTTGATTTGGATCAATAAATCTTACAGTATCAGTATCCCACCACATTTGTCCAATACGTTCACGACCCCAAGATTGACCATTATTATGGACTGATCCTTGATTATATTGAGCTGGATCTACGGCACCAATATAATTAATGTTGCTTCGAGCTACTCCTAATATTTTACCTTGTAGTGGATCAAAGAAATCAAAATATGTTTGTGCTTGCCCAGTAACCGTAGTGTTAACTCCGGCCGCTTGTTCTCCGTTATAAGAAAATACTCCGTCGATAGCGTAGACATCAACTACAGGTTGTTGTACTCTTATCGGAGCCCAAGCTGGCGTATCATTTAAATTTTTAAATATTGTAACATAACCCGAGTTTGTTGTTTCATAAATCGTACCGCCAGTTGCCCCGACCATTAATTTGCCACTTGTATAATTTACTGCGGTTCCAAAAAAGTTACCAGATTGTACTTTGCTATTATAAATTTGTTGCCCAAACGCAAATTGTCCAGGATTTTTAATACTACTTTGACTACTTGGGAAATAATCAAAAGTATATGCTACTCCACCATTGTTAACTGGATTAAAGAATGTTGTGCTATGTTCATCAAAATATGTTTGGCCGGCATCAAAAGTTGTTGGTTCATAAACGTCGCCGTTCGGAGACCCGACAATTAGATTAACTGCGCTAGTGTCAATGCTTAAACTTGCTCCAAATTGTCCATTGAATGCTGGCAGCGGGCTTAATATTTGTTGAGTAAACACAAGAGTATTAAATCCTAGTTGGTTGAAAACAGAGGCTACTGTCCCGGGCAGTACTGTAATTAAATTATACGGTGTACCGGCATCAATATTTTTTACAGATAATGTTAATCTTCCTGATACAACAGTTATAATTCTCCCAGTTGTCGGGGCATAAACAAAATAAATGTTTTCTGTGACAGGATCATAAGAATAATCAGTACCGGCGATTTGTAATATGTTGTCTAGGTATACTACAGTTGTGTAAGAACTAGCATCAGAATATAAAGTTCCAATATTAAAAATTTTAGTGATGCCATCTGCTACAAATTCTAAATCAGAAGTTAATGTGGCTAAAACATTTGGTATATTAGCAGAGTTAATTGCAGCAACAAACCCGGCTATTGTATTATTCAAGCCAGTAGGAACCGATACCTGTGTATCATTAATACGCAATGTTCCATTAGCAGTGAGCGTTGGATTGGCAATTGTAGAGGTTGTGATTCCGTAAACTCTTGATTGATTAATTTGATAATCTACCGATCCAGATAAATCAGTATAGGTACTATCAAATGGAGCTCCGACGTATAAACTGCAATTTAATGGACATGAATCAACAGCAAATCCATATTGTGCGTTTTCGTTAACTGTATTACTAGTTAAAGTTTGAATTTGACTTATTTGATTTGTTTCAATTTCAATTATATCACCGTAGTTGAATATTATATTAGAAAATACAATATCATTACCATCTACAGTAAATTGTCCGCTTGGCGATTGCTCAATAGTTAATAAGAAAATTCCATTTACACTTACAGCGACTGGTCCAGTAACATTTCCAGGAACAATATATGTTGTTTGTGATGGAGTTGATACTACATAACGTAGAACACTTCTATCAAACACATATACAGTTCCAGTTTCTGTTAAACTATTAGTATCGGTTTTTGGGGCGCCGATCATTATTTGTCTGCCATCGGTAGTGGCTGCTATACTAGCACCAAAATTATCTCCAGACATCGAATCAGGAGTAGTAATACTTAAAACATATTGCCAATAAGTTGAAGTAGACGCAATAATTTTTGCGCCGGCGGGTGGTATTGTTATAAATGTTAAAACTGTAGTATTTGAATTGAATGTATAATCTAAATAAGGGCGTTGTACTACATCATTTACTCTAATAACGACATTGTTAATAGATGTAGCATTATACAAATATTGATTTAATGTAAAATTATTTGTATTACTAATTCCAGAGCCAGAATAAGAAAATCCAATTATTTGACCTAGTATATTAATACCTGTTACAGTTATAACTAAATTATTAGCAGGAGTTGCCCCGCCTATTTGCGAACCGTTGATTGTAAGTGTATTGCCCACCGCATAATTTTGGCCGCCAAATTCTAATGTGGGATAATATACTCCTCTTATAACTTCAACTGTGAAGAGTGCCCCGGTTCCTACACCAGTTGCTGTATTTTGATGAATAGTATAATAAAAATACTCATCTAATTGTTTAGCTAGGTTACGAGCTATTACTAATGTTTGGCCGTTTACGGGAGGATTAGTGAATATTAAATTATTTTGATTTAATGTATAATCTACCCCATAAGTTAATCTAGTTTTGTTAAGAGTAACTATTAACTGATTAGGATAGGTATAGTCAATCTGTATTGCGTTAGAATATTCATATATTGATGCGCTATCGGCTGTGGTATATTCAATAGCTTGTGTTTCTACCATTACTTTTTCGTAAGCATATACAGTATTAGCGCCAGGAGCGCCTATGTACATCCAGTTTTCATCAAGACTAACTATACCCGATGTGCCAAAGCCAATAGGGTCAAAATTTTGGTCAGGTGGTACTAATAACTGTGATATAGTAATAGTATTTGTGCCGGCTTCTCTATAAATTACTGCAGCATATCCCATACCAGACAGACTAGTATTAGCACCGACTACTGCCCAATTTGATTTACCAAACGATATCATATTACCAAAGTTACTAGTATCACTAACGCCTAAACTTATAGTTCTACTAAATTGATAATCACTCAATGGATCTTTAAAATATGCTAGTACTGTTCCTACCCCGTTCGCGCCGTTTGGTGCTCCAACTAACGCAAAAAGATTGTTTTGTGTTTGTGCTACACTTGCGCCAAACTGATTGTTTGCTGATAACCCAGGAGTAATGGTTGAACTTGTAATAAACGGAGCTTGTTTTTGGACCGTCTCCCAGTGGCCGTTGCCATCGTTATCTACCCAAGCAATGGCACCGGGCACTAAACTGTTTACATATGGCAATGTTGAAATATCGCTTGCTTGACTTACTCTAGCACTTTGCAAATCAAGTACTAATCCTGTGCCAGTAACCGTTGTTATATTTGTATTTGTAAAACTATACGAAATAGTAATAGTAGTCGGCGAGGGGCTTGATAAAACACGATAGACACCATTAACAGCATCATTAAAATATTTAATAATAATTAAAGCGCCTGCTGACAAATTGTGTGCGGCACTAAACTGAACAATACTTGTACCATTTAAATTATCAGTAAGTTGAGTCATTTGACCGTTTACAGCCGTACAGCGATATACTCCCCAATTATAAGGATTAATTTTAGCAATCCAGATGTAAGTACCAATACCTATACTATTAATCTTAGCATCAATTGCAGTAGGATCGTCAAGACTGAATACAGTAACGTCAACATCATCTAAACATACATAACCAGCAGAAGGTAATGCAGTTGGAATATTACTGCCTTCGTAGGTAGTAGGTAAAATTTCAGTAGATGTAATGTTGTAACTTTCTCTCCATAAATTTTTTAAATAAATTTGTTGGTTAGCTTGACTTGTTTCTCCAGGATTAATAATTTGTATTGTTGATGGGTTATACGACAATAACGATGCGTCCAATTGAATATCAAAATAACTCTTATTAGCTTGAGCGCCGTATGTTCCTGCTAAGACTCCCCAGTTTTCATAGACATTATAGGCTCCACTTTCTTTGCCGCCTAATAGTGTAGAGTTAAATATTTCTGCTGCTTGTAATGTCCCTTTAGTTCCAATAAATTGTTGATAAAGCTGTACCTGGGTTACTCCGTTTAGATTCATCTCGCTCATATATTGTCGAGGACGGAATCCAATTAGTCCAAATGCAAACAAATCATTATCAGAAGTTAAATTTGCTTGGTAAACATCATAAGATGTAGTTAATTGATCAGCTTTATTAGCTAGGTTAGGTAATAATCCCTTGTCAATTGCTTGAAAATCGCTCTTGACCCAGTCGTTATAATTAAATGTTTCTTGCGGTTCACTAATTGTAATAGCTTGCCAATATGTATTTTTATATAATACAATTTCACCTTTAGTGTATTTGGTATAGGCTTTCCATTGCTCAACATTGTTTAAATTAAGAATAAATCCTTGGGCGTTAAGTTGACCGTCCCATTCTGTTGTAGTGGAGGCTATTAGACTTAATCGAATTTGTCGTGCGGCTGTAACCGGATCATAAATTAAATCGTTAAACTGTGTTGTGTTATCTAGCACAATCATATCTTCATAGTTTGTAAACTTTAATGTAAGATAATTAATTGTTTGATTGTTGGTGGTAGTAATTGAAAATTCATTTCCGTTTCGATATACAATTAAATTTTTAACATCCAATACCGATTGGTTCTGGTCTAATAACATATTTTCTGGAGTTATACTAGCGACAGTATCAACAATACTAATTGGTTGTGCGGCTGTAATAGTTGTGGCGCAAGGATTTAAATTAATTATAGTGCCGTCGTCCCAGCCCTGAGTAGCAAAATTTAAAAATTCTGCTGCCATTTGTTTCCAATTTAAAGTGTATCCATTGTAAACATTATTAAAAATTAGTCCTTGACTTGATAACCAAGCCCCGTAACTTAATAAAAAGTCGCATACACTAGCAGTAGTTGTGAATACATAACCATAAGGTATTTGTCTTGTTTTATCAGTGTACTGCGAAGGAATTTGTACTGTGGCATTGCCTGCTGTAACAGTTTCATATAACCCAACTGGGCTACTTACTAAAATTTCAAAATAAGGTTGGACATTGCTATATCCAAATACAGAATATCCTACTCCGCCAGAACTTAATTGTTGTACTTGCACAATTACAGAACTATATGTAATTTGATTAAACGGTTGATTTTTATAAAATAGTAAATTATAACTTGTAGACGGAATTACTAATCCATTATTAGTAGAATTAGGTCCGGCTCGATCAGTAGATATTTGTACATACACTGGATCAGAAAATGATGCCATACGATAACACAATCTAACATCTAAATTAGCCAAGTCGGCAGTTAATTCCGAGGTGCTATTAACTCCAGATTGCTGATTGTAATCTACAATCCAGTTAATATAAGATGCTTTACTTACACCATTACCGTATACTTGAACGCCCGACGCATCTAAACGATAGCGGTTGTTTAGTAAATATTGGCCTAATGTAGTGTTATATCTGTATAAATCTCTGTCGGCATATAATGAGAAAAATTGTGCGGGTTTAGTTAATACCAGCATACGCATAATAGCAAATGGGTAAGAACTACTATTCCACCAAGATGCTTGAACTGGGCCACCGTCACCGGCTACCCAAGATTGTTGGAATCCATACGGGTCATTTCGACCCATTATACATTCATCTGGCGGCAATAATTCGCCTTCTGAGCCAGCTGGAATAATTTTGCTTAATCCTGGACGAATATATTCAGGAAGTATATATGGACCAGCAGGATCTCCAACAATACCAGCTTCTAAATCGTCCCATAAAACAGTATTACCGGAAGTATATGGAGACGGGCCGTAACGCAACACCCACCAGGCTGGTTCTTCCGTAAACCCAACCATTTCCCACGGTGTAGAATTAGGGGTTTCTGTGTCATAAAAATAACGATAGATTCCGCGCCAGTTACCTTGGAGGAAAGAATCTTGATTAATACGATTGGCAGCATTAATATAATTCCATGTAAAGGGATTGTTTGCTACATAATTTTGTTGTGTATAATCTACTCGATTCTGCCCAACCCAGCTTAAAAAATCTTCGTTCATTATCTCATTGACTTCTGAGTAAGTGTAAGGCGTTTTACGGAAAAAGCCTGGCAATAATGCTGTAGTTTGTGCTGGGTAAAATAATGGATCAACTTCATCAGTGGACAACGGAATTGGATTGTCGTCTACTTTAATATTATCATATATACGTTTTTCAAATTCAAGTAATACTTGGTCGCGAACGTCGCCGAAGGCAATAGTAATACTACCATCGTGCCCTTGAATTACTGGGGTTGGTTCAGAATAAGTATCGTCGATAAAAATACTCGGAGTATATTTTGGATACAGACCCATCTTACTCGGTGTATTAGGACACCAGCTAGCTAATGTTGTAGGATATTCGGTAATAGTGACAACATCATTAACATTTAATGGAATTAAAATTCTTAATTTAAGTGCATCTACAGACACAACATACTGACTTCCACGAACTAATAATACATTGTTTACATAAACTAACAATCCAAGATAATTTGATGATGTAAAATCATATGATTGTGTTGTATTAAAAACTGAAGTTGTAATAGGATTTACTACCGTTGTAGTTGATGTATAATTAGTGCCTACCGGTAGCATGTCTGACCAATAAAATGGATCAATGTTTGTTAAACTCTGGGTAATATTGTTTATACTTAAATCAAGTATTTGAGCTACTGTTTCTGACCCGTTAAGATCTAATTGTGTAACCGCAGTTAATAATTTATTTTTATATTTAATATATTCCCGACTATTATATTGTAGTGCAGCAAAAATATTATAATTTGGTGCTCGTAAAAAATATCCTGCTAATGTTAAGGGCGAAGATTGTTGTAATATCAATTGGCCATAGGGAATAATATTCCCTAAATCGCGAGTGTTATTTCTTCCGTTTATAGGACCTTGAAGCTTAGTTAAATTTTCACAAATTGTAGTATAATGAGTACGAACTGTACCTAAACTAAATTGCGGAGAATTTCCGTTAAACGGATTATTTTCAAGGTTAATTGGAACTTCGTAAAAACCTTGTGCGCTGATTTGTTCGCTATAAACTAATACTTCAATAACGTCACCGATAACATATCCTGTACCATTTAATGTAATCGTCGATGTGTTTGTAGTAGAATTAACCGAAAGTGTATATGTCGACGGAGTTTGGTATACATTATTAATAAAAACTTGAGCTGGAGGAACATCCAACACAGTTTCAATTAATACATCAAATTGTAATGGTGTGCCTGAATATGTAAATTGAAATTGTTGACGAGCTAACGATGGTATAGCCGCTGTTTGCCAACCAATCTCTCGGTTAAATGTGATGCGATCACTATACTGACGCACAAATCCAGAACTAACTTCAACAGTTGTTCCTGTACCGCCTGTTGGTGTATAGATAAACGAATCGGTATATAAATTATTGTCAAATAATATATCGCCAATATTATCAATACTAAAAAATGCTAAAGGAAATCCTAATACTGAGTCAACGGGGTTATCTGGATTTTCCGAGTAGCTTAATAACTTACACCCTGTAAAATTTGTACTTGGGTAATAAGTTTGGTCGCCAAAACTTATGCTATTAGAATCATATACATCAAACAACGGTGCTTGGTTAACAGCCGTTTTTTGTTGAGCACTAATCCATTCCTCGCCAGTATAATAAAAACTTTCTCCAGTTAAAGTATTACCGCTAATACAAACTGTAGTTTGATTGGCTAGTACTGGATTATAACTTGTAGGAATTAAATCAATAATAGGTACAGTAGATGTTGCTGCATCTGTATCTATAAAATTAACTTCGTATACTTGATTACGCACATCCGGATTTTCGTCAGTAGCAAAAATAATTAAACTACCTTGAACTAGAGTATAACCATCAACTCCATAACCAGCTTGACCATTAACATTTAGTAGAGCATTTGTTTGCGTAAAATCAATAACATTAACCGCAGGGATACCTTGTGTGCCAAAATTAAATAATTTTGTGCCAGCACGGAATTCTAAAATAGGACGGTTTGCTCTTTGAGCATTAATATATGTAGGTTGGATGTCGTTGTATGTCGCAGCGGCGTTGATAACATCAACATGGAACCAGCGATTACTTCTGGTCCACGGATTCAAATCAGGACTTGCTAAATTAATTGTTAAATAATCTGGTTTAATTGGCTCGCCATTAATTTTAGTTTCTAAAGCATAAGTTTCTGGCACTACTAAACTATTGGCATCTACTAAAACAATGCTCGAGCCCACCCCTTGAACATAATACGTGTTACCAATATAGGATGTTGGGTATACATTCCCTTGAAATATAATTTTAAGTCCGTTGGTAAATGTTACTCCGTTTGGACTTATGTAATTTGTTTGTCCTAATATTTCAGTGTCTATGTTAATATAAGCATTAACACTAATTGAATTAATAGTACCGCTACTAACATAAGCGGCCGTCTCGGGACTAGCATAAGTTACAGTTGTCGTAGTACAATCAGTTACTACATAAGTTCCATTATATACAGGTGGATTAATTTCTGAAACAATAATAGAACTTCCAACAGAATACGGGGCGGATAATTGTGTAGCAAAACTTAATGTTACAGAGCTTCCTGTACTAGCAACACCACTTACCGATAACGGCGGAACAGCATCGCCGGTAGTTTCAGTGATAAATTTAATTTGTCCAAATATTGTTGGATCCTCGCTATCCTGATAATAAACATAGGGCAATGCCGCTGTTAATAATGGCATTTGTATATAGTTGCCTGACGAATTTTTATACCATTGTGTATTAACAAACTCTGTACCGAATGAAATGGAAAATTGTGTTTGATCGGCTATTGTTAAAATACTATTAAGTTGAATATATCCATCAACATATTGAATTTGCCATAAACTAGCTTGTACCAATGGTTCAAAATCATTAGTAAATACCAATGTACGAGAATTAAGATTTGTGATACCATCGATACCGTCAGGATTTTCAGACAAAAAGGTGTCTACTGCTACACCGTTTAACTGGTCAAATGTAAAAGTTGAACAAATTAAATCAACGATGCCAATTCCTGTAGTTGGATAATTAATAAATGGTAAAGTATAATAAAAATCTTGTGCTGTAGAACTAGGTACATTAAATCCTACAGTTCCTAGATCGATTCCGTTATTGGTAACACCCAGCACATTACGATCACTTATATTAGGAGACCACGGTAATCTGCCATCGATTCCAGGTTGCGTCTGAATCCAAAATTGCGGACCCGACCCACTGGTAGCATCAATAACATTTAGTTGGCCGCGAAGATTGTAATGTATATCATTGCAGTAATATAATACATCTGGCGCATCTTGCGGAACTGTAAATGTAACTAATCCTTCAGTGCCACCATTGTTAGTTACGCCTTCGCTCCATAAATTAGTTGTACCAATCGATGCTTCTGTTTTGATAAAAAAAGCGTATGGTGCGTTTTGTACTAAGTTCCAGGTATATGTATTACCACGAACCAATGTTAATGTAGGATTTGCTATTTGATTAATTGCCCAACTACTTGTTCCATTATTAATAACACGATATTCAACCGAAGTAGCAGTATTTTGTGCTACAACAAAATTGTAACTACCATTACGCACTAACGTCAATGTTGGGTTTGCGCCTTCATAACCACTAAAAGTATAAGCGCCGTTAGTACGAGTAACTGTAAATGTTTGTTCTGTTGATATAGCAGTAGGCGCCACTGTAACTAAATCTGGACCGTCAGGTAACCAGTAATACTGGGCGTAATTATTAAACTTGTCAAAATCTACAAATGGATCCCACGAATAATATTCACTTTCAAATAATCTATCAGCTTGATCAACAATACCACCTTGTGTGCTTAACGCATCAAGAATTCCAGGATAAGTGATAACATCATCAATTTTTAAATTTATTGGATTAAGAGAAACAACGCCTGGCTCGAGTTGATAATCATCACGAACTTTAGTAGGTTCAATTACATAATTGTCATTGGCATTAACTCCAGGCCCAACTTTACGACCAATATAACCCTGTGTTTGTTTATAAGCTGGTTCCTGAATTAACTGGTCAAGAGTAGCATTTAGAAATTGCGTGTTTACCGGAGTTTGAAATATTTCTGGTAGAAAATCAACTGAACGAATTTTTGTGGCCATTAAATCGCTCCACTTCCTGGCGCTGTTTGTAAATTAGTACTTGTTAATGAATTTATTACTTCGATATCATTTACTGTAGCACCATTTACAAAAATTTGATATGGAGCGCATTGTATTTCATATAAGTCGCCAAAACTCTTTTGTGGATTTAACGGGACTAAAACTACAGAAGCTACATAAGTGCCTATTTGTGAGTGAATATACGCTGCTAATTCACTAAAGTAAAATGTATCGCCAAAATTCCAATTAGCAATATCGAAGTATGCGTTCATAGTAGCCAATACAAGATTACGAATTTGATTGTTACTAGCATTAGTGTTAGCCGCTGGGATAACTTTTATAATTGCTCTTAATGTTTCTGGCGCTTTGCTACCAAATAATGGTAAAAATTCTACACTATTAAGAATCATGTTATCACTAATCATTTTATAATTTTGCAACTTAGCGTATGCCGCTGTTAATTCATCAATAGTTGGTGGCAACGGCTGAGCAAGTGTATTTGTAGTATCTTGTATCCACTTTGAATATGCTGTATAGTATTCTAATGTTACAACATATAGATCAATAATATTTGTACTACCAGGATCAATTAAATTAGTTAATGCGCTATTATGTCTGTACTGGAAATAAAGACTTTGGCGGCCTGTTTCTGCTACCCACCCGCTGGTTGAAGTTATTACTCTAGTTCCTGAAAGCGTTATTGTTAATGTATAAAATGAATCTTCATTGTATGCGTAAAATATTTGCCCTGTTGGATATTGCTCTTTGACTTGCTCTATCTCTGCTAATGTTGGCCAATCGGTCTCAACAACGCCAGCTGGTTGTAATATGTATCTTTCTAAATTGTCAAAATCTGTAGTAAGTTGGAAAAACACATAGGGCTGTGGAGTAGTTGTATCTGCTGGTGAAACCCCAACAATTTCTTGGAAAAAATCTGGATCTACCGGAATGCCTGTGTTATTATCTTCATACCCAACTAATACTTGATAATCATCGACTAGTCCATCAGTCTGTACAGGTTGTCCAATAATTTTAAGAGTAAGGTCTTCTAATAATGGAGAATTACTATATGGTTGACTATTTGTCCTTAATACTTTAGTAAAATCTGAAATAACTGTGCCGGTTCGACTGTCATAAATTGCTTGGTCAGTATCAAAGAAAAAGCGTACCTCTAGTACACTACCAAAATAATAATCAAGGCTACGAGATACTACTGTATATTGGCTACCGTCAAATGTAGCTTGAATTAACCAGCTAGCATCAAGCATACTACCAGAAGTATTGCCCGCATAAGTCTGGCTCCAAACTGCGCCAGTATCAAGATTTGCGGCCGTAATTAAATACCATGTATATGGAGTTCCTGTAATTGTGCCGGTGCTATCATATCCTAATCCAAAATTTGCTTTCAAATATATTTGATTAACAATTGATTCTTTTAACGCAGTAGAAAACGACGACGCAAACAATGGGATAACTTGAACTGCTATAGCGCCAGTTGGAACATAAGTGTTTAACACTACTGGTCCTGTACCATTAGTTAAATTACCAAGGCCACCGTTAGTACCGTTGCCGTAAATTGCTGTTGGTGAAGCCCATATTACTAAATGATCGTTGTCAGCTGTTGGTATGCCTGGTTTTAATTCATTAGTAGCACTGAAATAATATCCTGTTGGAGGTATAAATTTAACCAAAGAAGTTTCTGTGATAAACTTTGCGTTGTTACTTACTGTTGGTCCAACTGGTACTGGTGTCCCACTACTGTTTTCAAAATATCCAGTAGTTTCATTTACAACTGTAGTACTCTCTTGCCAAATATAATTTAATGTCAGTAAACTTGGACGCGGGAAATATGCGTAATAAAATTGTCTTAATGTAGCTTGAATTAACAGTGGAGTGATATCGTTCGTAATAACGTTGTTAATATCATTGGTTGTTTGATACGTAAAAGTAAATGCTGGTGTGTTATTAACATACCACAATGCCCCATCACTACCAAACACATTTGTCGAGGAGTACTTACCTGTTGGATCAACTAGATCTAAATATCGGCTGGTTCCAATGGAACTACGATTAAGTGCTGAACTTTTAACAATGGAATTATAAGTTGTAAACGGAAAATTTGTATAATCTTCGCCGTTGACCATACGATTCTGTGTATAGTAACGAGCCGGTGCTCGTTGTTTAATCTGTTCAATAGTTTCGCGAGGGGCGGCATTAGTTACAGGCGCGGTAATACCACAATTAAATGTAATAGTTTCAATGGTGCCAGCACGACTAACATAAGAAATAGGTATTGAAACAGATTGCATATTTTCTGGATTAATAATATATTGTAATCCATTAGATGCGCGAACATAATTTCTAAATTGACCTACTGGGATCGCTGAAAATACATTATCACCAAATACTAATGTAATTTGATCATTAGTGCGACTTGTTACAGAGTAAACTGTTCTTAAATTTGGTGTCATTTGTTCAACAGCCGCAGCAAACACTGACTGGACCAACGTCCAAATTTGTTTAACATTGCCAACGTTATCAAGTTGATATAACCATACATCAGTATTGTTGACACCTTCAATATTAATATCGACTGTACGATTAGAAATACTTTCTGCTAAATTAAAATCTTGATTTTGTAATACACCTTGTTTAAAATAAAAGAAATAACCAGTGTTAGCACTTGAATAACCTAATTGATCATTACGGAATAGGACATTAAATTGTCCATTAGGCAATGGCGGTGGTTCATAGATATAAGTTTCTCCCAATGAAGTCGCATTTACTGCTTCAAATGGCATGTTAACACCGTTGATAGTAGCAGTATATGGAATTACTGGAATATAACCAGGAACTAAGTTAATTGTATATTCTTGTGTGTCTACGCCAAGAATGTTTTGATTATTACCAGGAGAACCTACATATTGTGTGTCAACCAATGACGCATTAATGATAGCTGTAAATTGTTCTTGCCAATCAAAATTACTAGGATCGGCCCAATTAATTGTAATGTTAGCAAGGTCTACCCCGTTATAATCAGTAACATTTTCTGTAGTTTGGACTGAAAATACTTTAAGATAGCCGTTAGCTTCTGTATTTCTTTGTGGTGTATAACTTACTAAATTAGCAAGTTTAATAACACTATCACGACGTTCTGCTGTATCAATATAGTTTTCGCGAGTGTTTAAATCTGTGCGGAATGCTAATGCTTGACCCATAAAAGCCATGACATCTAATAAGGCAATAAATTCCGACGATTCAATATAATCGTTAAATGTTTCTGGGTAATACTGGCGCAAATAATCTATAAAAGTCTTGCGTAAAGTTTCAAAGTCGTAACTTTGAAAATCACCTTCGCTATAGGTTTGATAGATTCTTTTCCAATCTTCAACTCCAAATAGTACGGTTTGTCTTGTTGTTTTCGCCATGGTCGTTCCAATGTTACAAGTATTTATACAAAAATTAAACTGGGTAGTTTAAGTTAAACGTAACTTGCAGAACGTTGTTGCTCATTAAAAAATATAGATAGAATTTGAGCTGACGTGGTTGCTACTGTTTGCAATTCTAATTCTAATAATATGCCGTTTTGTTGGGGGTACATATTGACATTATTAAGATATAGCCTAGGATCTGCGCCAATAACTCGTTGGACTTCTTGATATACAGCCGTTTGGAGTTCTGGGGTTTGATTTTCAAACAAATAAGCCCATAAAATAGTGCCGTATCCTGGGCGGCCGACTACTTCGCCCTGCCTAATGTTAAAGGCGTTTAGTAAATCTTGTTTTATCAATTCATAATCAACAAGTGTAAATGTTTTATTTTGATTGATTGTATTAAATCCGATGAAGGTTGCCATATATTATATTTATTCTACCTAATATTAACAGCTTTAGACAGGATATTTTGCCCAGCCGCTTGAGCTTGAGCTAATATATTGTTAGATTGATTTAAAACATTAGACACAATGCCTTGTCCGGTCGCTTGAGCTTGAGCCAATAAACTCTTAGCTTGATCAATATCTGCTGTAACACCTAACGAAGCTGGCGAAGGGAATTCATACACTGGTGGCGAAATTAATGGAGATCCTATCACTCGGTTTACAGCAGCATCAAGGACCGCTCGATCTACTGTATTTGTAAACGCAGGAGCTGACTGAACGCCAGCAACTAAACTACTTAAAGAAAAATCACTAAAATTAACACTAAATTGTGATGCCTTACCTAATGAATCCAGTGCACTAGTTAAACTTGTTTGTGCTGAATTGAAAGCAGTTTGGGCTGAATCAGTAATACCCGATGCTAACGATCCTAAATTAGAGCCAATACTTGTTAACGCAGAAGTTGCACTACCAGCCCATGCTGTAGCTAGTTCTGTTCCGTACTTACTACCATTTGTAATTAGTGCTCCTATGTCACCACTGAGTGTAGACGATATTGAAGCGATTGTTCCAGATACATTTCCACCTGTTAGCCCTGCTGCTAGACCAGAAATTTGTGACACCGCCGACCCAGCAGATGCTGTCAAGTTGTTTAGTGTGCCGGTATCAAAACCAACTGCGCCAGTTGATAAACTTGATAATGCTGAACTATATGACGCAATAGCATCTGCGCCAAGACGTTGAATATCTGCTGGTATATCACCAAGATTTAAACTACTTAGACTTGAAAAAGCGTTGCTAATTGAACTACCTACACTTCCTAATGTACCTACCACATCGTTATATAACGCCGTAGTTGATGATCCAGATAAGAATCCATTTATACCGCCGTTTAGGCCAACAGATAATAATGCCAATGCCGATGTTGTTGCTAATGTGCCAGCAGTATCGTATACTTGGCCGTCGTTGACTGTAGCGGCCGGAGTAGCCGATGCTGGCGGAACAATAGTTCCGTTAGATACCAATTGGCTGTAACTTTGTTGAAATAATTTGTCCTGGATAGTATTTTGCAAATCTCGATTTCCTAGTATGTCATTAACACTAGTTATTCCGTGTAAGCCAGTCCACGGGGCTGGCGATTTCATAACTTCAACAAAATTATCAGGATTAGTTCCTGTATTTGGATCTATTCGACAATATCTTTGAGCATACCCTGGCTTCCACACACCAGCTTGTTCAAGTTGTTGTGCATTTAAAGCATATACACCAATACCATCTTGCGATAAAGTATCGGCACTAGCATTTGGATTTTGATTGGCAGTTGTTGCTAATAATGCTTGAACTTGGGTAGGAGATAATGACCCAATACCCGATGGTCCTAACCCTACTCGACCAGTAGGACTACTAGTTACCTGAATATAATCAGTTTGGTCGATTGGATTTTTAACAGGAACTTGTGCTAGAGTAGACGGTAATGTTGCTACAATCGGCAGCCCTGAAATAACTGCCAGCAATGTTTTATCATCTACTCCGGCTGTGCCCCTTTTTAATCGAGATATTCCAAATTCGTTAAGTACATCTTGTGGATGTGTAAGTCTGTCGCCTTTTTTATATCCAACAAAGGTACCAGCAGCCACTTGTTCATAAAAGATTTTATCTGCTTGTAGTTGTGTTGTACCTGTGGCCGCATTTACTTGATATTGCGAGCCTGACGGAAGTGTATATTTAAATATTGCCATGTTAATTTGTTTTAGTAATAGTAGTACCAGCTGGAATACTAGGTGCTCCAGGCGGAATTGTATTTGGGCCGTCTGCTAAATTAACATCATTTTTTACTCCTCGGTTATGATACGGCCAAGGTTCGTGCGTAGGAGCTCGAGTAACAATACTTTTTAATTTGCTTGAGCCTACATTCCAGCCACTGCTAGCTTTAAATGTGCTATCCGGCATAGTATATTCAGTTAGTGGCGTGGGGACTTCAGCAGTAGGAGCAGATCCAGGATTTAACTCTATAGTAGACCCTTGTAGTGTCAATTGACCAGCTGAATTCCATGATCCACCAACACTATCTAAAACTAATTGGCCATTACTTTTAACATTAATTTTTGCTTGACTAAACAATGTTAGCGCAGCTTTGCTTGAACAAGTAAATGTTTCTTCGGCTTCAAATGTAATTCCTTTTTTACTTTTTATGTTAATATTTTCACCAGCAAAAATATTAAAATCTTTGTCTGCATGTAAATTTATAGTACCTTGTGTTCTTAAATTAATAGAATTTGTTGTATAAACATCCAATGTACCTTCTTGACCAAACTCCAGCCATACCTGTCCATTAGCATGAGCAATATAAAAACAGTTTCCATCATCTGACATTGTGATCTGATGACCTTTAGCTGATCGAATTCGTACTAACGAATTTTTTCCACCAATATCTCCATCGTCCATTACAAAAGAATGGCCGCCTTTTCTGCCAACAACATTAACTGCTTCCGGCGGAACCGATCCAGATGCTACTTGTTGTTGAATAGTCGAGTCTTTTAACCCGCCTTGATATACCGGGCGACCAGGTGTACTAAAACCAAAAGTATTACTAGGACTTTCCCGTTGACTAGATGAGCTTATTGATCCGCGAATTGGGTCATCAACTGTGCCTGCTTGAAACAATACGCCAGCTACATAACTATGAACTGGTTTTTTCTGATTAAAAAATTGTGGATTTTCGTTGATGGCTGTGTTCTGTTCTGCATTATTAATCTCAGTCACAGGAAGTTTAGGGCTTTTTCCAAAGTATGTTGATTGATTTTCGTTTTGTGTAGCTGCTTCAGGAGCCGCCCCAATGGCCGGTACCATATGATTTACACCTTGCGGTGGCACAACACCTACATAAAAACCTTGATTGGGATCACCTGCGACAAAGAAGCACAATACTTGGACTCCGATGTCAGGTGGACTAAAACTCATGCCATAACTTTGTTGATTATTAGTGGATCCGTAAGTACCTACGCCAGCCGATGTACTTGTTTTTGGTGTCGCTCCACCAAAAGGTGGTATGTAACTAACTGTGCGCCACAATGTTTTATTTGTTTTATCCCCACCACCAAACTGTTCAATATAAACTTGTACACGACCACTACGAGTTGGGTCAACGTTGTTTACTATTTCACCAATGAAGGGACCAAAATCCGTAGGAGTGCCTCCGCGGTCAAATTTATACGGAGCTGATCTTCCTGTTGTTCTTTGTACGTTAAGTGCCATTATGCGTCCTTAGCTGCCATCGATTGTGTTTCTGTAGTTATCCGTGTTCCACTCTCAGTAAAAACAACTGTTTGTCCGTTTCTTAATGCTTGTGATGTGGCACTTGCAATAGCTATTGTCGATCCAGTGTCTCCAAATACTTTCACTGCCGCTGCCGCATTTTGTGGCGGAGTAAATCCGCTTGTACCAGCTAATCCAGCAAAATAATCAAGGCCGCCGTTACTTGTTGGCGCTTCAGCAGGAGTTGCTGGTTGTATTGGCGGTGTTCCAACTGATGTAGCAGAGTTAGGGGCTGCCACTGGAGTATTATTAGGCTCGCTGTTCCATAAATTTGGATTAAGTTGATCTGCTAAACTAATACTACTACCGTTATTATCAGTGGCTAAATCAGGTAATCGTACACCTCCTTGCGGTTGATTTTCTGCTGGTTGTTTAGTATTACTAGATCCAGATGGCCTACCAGTTACACTAGCTAGCTGTGTTGGATTTAAATTCTTTAAAGCATTACCTTTTAATTCTTGCGTGAACTTGCCTTTAGAGAATGTACTTTTTACTTGAGTCGCTGTATATGCCGCACTAGCCTGTGTAGGAGAATTTGCTAAATTATTATTGTTACCTTGTGTACTCGAAGCATTTACTTCCATTAACCCTGTTCCACTGTAAGGGCCACTCGTTCCGTTACTATAGTCACTAGGAGCATTCCAATTGACAGCAAATACTACTTGTTGAACTTCGGGGTTTACAGTACCGTCTGCATAAAATCCGCCAAATTCAAAAGCCTTAGCGGTAATACCTTTGGGTTCGCCTTGCACTAACCAAGCTGGATCTCCAATAATTTGTAAGGTTATTTCACTTTGGTCATCAAAACTATACAAATAATCAGCTAGTGTACTAGCTGGATTGTTTGCTCCATTTTCTGCCTGCTGATCACTTTGTGCTGATCTAGGAGATGGTACATTTTTTGGCAATCCTATCCCATATCCCACAGAGTTTGCTAATTGATTACCAACAGTTTGTTTTCCTTGGGTTCGAGTTTTATTACTTAATACATTTATATATTGATTATTATAGTTTTGCTCGTAACCTAATACTTGAGTATTTTGTCCTGTAAACCAATAGTTATAAACTTTTTGTACCCCGCGGAATTGTGCTTCGGGAAAATATTGACTTTGTGCGTCGTTTAACGCATAAGTTGATATTGTATATGTAATTTTATAAGCATAATCGTTTCGTTTTTTATCTATCTTAGGACTATTAGGTACCGCATTAACTGTTATTTTAAACCAAGTAGTTGTTTTATTAGTTGTAGTAGAAGTACTTGGTATCGAATTACCAGTAACTTGGTCTTGTGTTACATTTAATTGATCCGTAATGTAACGACTATTACGCATAGTTAATTCAATGAATTGTATAATTTGTGTACCTTGGGATACTGCTATATTTTTACCTTTGGTATTAAAAGTATTAGTTTCTGGAAGTACTTTACCTTTAGCTGTATCAGTTTGTTGGCTTGGTGCTAATTTTTTATCACTAGTGCCGGGCAACACAATTCCAGAACTGGCAAGACTTGCCGGGGCAAATTCTATTACATATTCATTAGCATACTCCACTGTACCTGCTTTAACTAAACTTTTTTCATAGGCATTTAATGCGTCACATAAACCAGTATATGTAAATTTGTTGTTTCCAGTAGGCGCGGCAGTAGCTTTTTCCGGGGCGGCTGATTTATTAGCATCTAGGCTGCCAGCAGACCGTACACCAGGACCAAGACCATCTTCACCAGCATAATTTCCAAACGCATCTAATATTGTTCCCATTTATTTTTATCCGCTTAATAAATTAAACGCCATTCCTTCTTCGGTAGTTAAATTAATATCAGCTCCAGTTGCCATGAGGGCTGTAGGACTAACTTGAGATTTTATCGACGGTTGATTAGTTGATTCTCTGCCGGTATCGACATCAGGAACTGCAGACACACCAGTACCAGCTAATACATCACTAACTGTTTCGCCAGTAAGTTCTATATTATACGGAATACTAGCAGTTCCTGAAGATTGACCGTATTGAAAATGTTGCGGCATACCTTTAATTTGATATTCGATTGCTCTATTTGCCATTTTAAAATGAAATTCTGATATTCCAAATGGGTAATATCTTGTTATTGCCGCGTTAGTTATACCAGGTGTCGCGCCCGGTGTGCCTGTATTTTTTGTTGGATCTGTAATTAAATGTCCGTTAATATCCCATCCATAAAATTTAACTACCATAACATAAAATGCTAGATTATTAGCCGCTGTGGTTTCTTGGTACAAATCACGCACAGCATTAGTAAGATTTGGCAGAAGCGTTAGTCCATTTGGTTCTGTTACCTTAAATGAAATTTCAGTAAGTGTAGATGGGCCTCCCCCGCCCAATACTGAAGTAACTTCAAAATCATCTATGTAGTAATCCAATGTAAAATATTTGTTACGACCAGAAACGGCCGAAGATTGTTGATTGGTTAAATTACCTTGCGGTGATACTCCGGCTTGTTGTGCAGCCGCGCCACCACTTTGAACTAATAACGACCATTGACTAATATCAAGTTTAGACACATTTGTAATTTCTTCAAATTGTGTTGGCTTTAACAAATACCAGCCTAAGTTATATGTATAACTAGCATATTGATCTAATATGTTTGGTTGTGGCGTAATTAAACTTCCAGGATTTGTTCCAGCATTTAATAATGCAGTAGTTCCCGAGGTGGTGTTGGATAAGCCAAAGTTATCATCGTTAGGAGCTGCCGCTCCAGGTTGTGTTGCTGCTGTTAAATTTTGAACAGTGGATCTACCGGTTCCTGTTATCCCAGCAACAATATTGGCATTAAATCCATTATTAGGATTATTGACATCAAACCCTAGACTTGTGCCTATGGTCTGATTTGGGGCAAATAATTGAGAAGGCGTTGATTGCGTTTGTTCTGTGGTTCCAACCTTTGGATTTTCAGCTTGCCATGCATTTAATTGATTTGGGCTTGGTGAAGTGTCTGATAAAATAAAATCGCCGGTAGCTTCATTAAAATATCTATACTGTCCGGTAACGGTGTCTGGTCCTACATAACGACCAAGATTATAATTAGCCATTTTATAAACCTAACGCAGATTTAAGTGTAGTAATTTTTGGCAAATAAATTTGAGTGCCTGCTTTAAAATCTAAGGGAGGTGCTGTTAATGTATTTGGATTGCGCTGGTAAAATACCCACCATAGATTACTATTATCATATAAGTCGTGTGCTAACAAATCTGGTCTGTATTGATATGTCGCATTTATTGTAAAATATTGATCGTCAACTAATTTTGGAATAGGACGATTAACCATTACATCCAAAAAATACTGGCTATACTGAGTCGTATAGTATGGACTAGTTTGATTATAAGAGGCTGACATTACCAGAACCCTCCTTTAAGTTGATTTCCATTAGCAAATTCTCTGAGGCTAAATTGCTGACTTACTTGTTGGCGAGTATTTACTGGTAACAATCTAATGGTCATGTCCATTTTAGTTGGTACATAAGTCGGAGAGCCTTGTGCTAAATTTGGCACATTTGTTGAACCAAACGGAGTATTAGGTATAGCACCTTTAGTAGTAAATGCGTTTGCTAGTCTTTGTATACTAGAAAAAATATTATTAGTCGATACACTTTGCTGTACATTGTTCTGCGATGTTAAATTAAGACCAACTTGATTAGCAACTTGAGCTCGAATATAGTCTACATCTTCAGGAAGGTTATAACTAAAATCAGCAATTAAACAAGGATGGCGATTAAATTGATATTGCCCCAGTCCTGATAAAAATACTAATGGCGGAGGACTACCTCGTTGAGCATCTTGACCGTAAAACATTTTTGTAGCACTACGGAAAAAATGAATTACCGCTAGCAAATAATTTGCTTGTTGTGTATCTTGTGCAGTAAAATGTGCTGTAATGCCAATATCGCCTACTTGACTATTTTGATAAAAATAACCTCTAAAATTAGCGTGTGTTAAATCATAAGTTGAATAGTTTGCTTTATAACTAATATCAATTTTAGGAGTGTAGGGGAATATAATGCCATTAGTAACTTTTAATGGTTGCAATATTCCTGGTTGTGGAGCATTATACAAATAAGTTGCTCCTTGTGCTAGACTTAATTTAACTCGCCAGTCACCGCTACCCGATTCTTGCCCTAATTGTACTGCTCGCACTGGTTGTGCTCTAGCATTATCAATACCGCGTTGAATGGTTGATGCTAACGGACTACCAGAAGATGTACCTTCGCCTTCATCTACTTCAGCTGCTCTATACAATACCCCGTCTTTAAATGTATTACCCAAACTATCAGTAGTAAACCCAGGTTCGCTATCATCATGATCAGGAGCTTGGGGAGCTCTATTAATTTCACTTTCAGGTACTATTGTTTCGCCTTGAGCTAAACTAGCTTCTGGGTCTACAGTGGGACTAACTGGAGTCTTTTTGGCTAAAAAATTATCAACCCAGACATTGTATTCAGCCTGAGTGACTTCTATTGATGGGCCGGTGGGGTTATTAGGGTCTGGTATGAACGGCATTATTATTATCCTGTACAATATTTATGGTTTAGATAATGTGCCCATATTATGTTAAATAGGTTGACAATAGGTTGACTTATGTTATAATAAATAATCACTCAGGAGATCATTTAGTGGCCACAGCACCCGTAGTATCACAAAGAAAAGTCATTTATCTCAATAATAGAGATATCCTAAAGCAAATACACCTAAGCAAAAATACATATTGTACATACCTAGATCCCGTAAACGATCATCAATATGACATTATTTTGCCCACGGTAGAGAAGATTAATCAGCGCACAGTAGCAGAAGCTAGACGAAATCGCGCAGATCGTATTAAAAAAGAAACAGGTGTAGTTACTGATCCTAAGAAGATTCCTAATACAGATTTAGTGTTTAGAATTACTTGTTGGGAACATATACCCATGGCTCCTAAAAAAATACCAAAATCTGCTACTACAAAAAAGAAAAAATTAGACGATATTTTTGAGCTTAATTTAATAGAAGAAGATCCAGTATTAGATCTTCCTATCCCAGAAGATGCAGATTCTGCCACAGCAAAATATGTTAGACTTCCATTCCCGCCATTTTATCATTATCGATTAGATGATAAAAAACAACCGTTTCTCGTGGGTAAAAGTCATTGGATGGGCGATTTGAAAAAAGGCGAGTTCAGCAAGGATCACGGTAATATGACACGCACTCTTGCTAATATGTTTATTAAATTATGCGATAGATATGCTACCCGTAGTAACTGGCGCGGTTATACTTATAACGAAGAAATGCGTGGAGCGGCACTTGTACAATTAAGTCAAATTGGGTTACGGTTTGATGAAAGTAAATCACAGAATCCATTTGCTTACTATACTGCCGCTATCACTAACTCGTTTACTCATGTACTAAATTCTGAAAAGAAAAATCAAAACATCCGTGACGATATGTTAGAAATGAACGGGCTTAATCCAAGTTGGACTAGACAAGCCGCTGGTAAAAAAGATCCAAATCTTAATTCAGTTGTTACCAATATTGACGTTTCTGAGTACAATACTGAAGAATAACCAGTTTAGTTGTAATCTACAATCTAGAAGTGTATAATCAAGGATATGACAAATCTATTCCGTAAAGTAGCAGTTTGTACTGACCTCCACTGGGGATTAAAGTCCAATAGTCTAGTACATAATCGTGATTGCGCAGCATTTATTGATTGGTTTATTGCCAAAGCTAAAGAAGAAGGTTGCGAAACCGGTATGTTCTTAGGCGATTGGCACAATCATCGTGCTAGTATCAATTTACAAACATTACAATTTAGTGTTCAAGCATTAGAAAAACTATCAAAAGCATTTGATAAGTTTTATTTTATCCCAGGTAATCACGATTTATACTATCGTGATAAACGGGATATCCACGGTGCTGAGTGGGCCAAACATATCCCAAACATTATTATTGTTAACGATTGGTTCAAAGAAGGAGATGTTGTTATTGCTCCTTGGCTAGTAGGCGACGATCATAAAAAATTACAAAAAATGTCAGCCAAATATATGTTTGGGCATTTTGAATTGCCACATTTTAAAATGAATGCCATGGTGGAAATGCCCGATCACGGAGAAATTAGTATAGACAGTTTTGGTGGAGTTGAAAGTGTATATTCTGGGCATTTTCATTTGCGTCAACAAAAGAAAAATATTACATATATTGGAAATTGTTTCCCGCACAATTTTGCCGATGCTGGCGATAGTGATCGTGGCATGATGATTAAAGAATGGGGCAAAGAAGACCAGTACTTTGCTTGGCCTGGCCAGCCGTTGTACCGTGTTATGAAGTTAAGCGACGCCATCGACAACGGTGCTAATATATTTGTACCTAATATGCATGTTCGTGTTGAATTAGACATTGATATTAGTTACGAAGAAGCTAACTTTATTAAAGAAACATTTATTAAAGATTATAATTTGCGTGAGATGGCGTTAATACCTAGTAAGAAGACTGATATTAACACTGATTTAGCTCCAGGAGATGTTAAGTTTGAATCTGTGGATCAAATTGTAACCGATCAGCTGACTAATATAGCATCAGAGTTTTATGACAACAAGTTATTACTAAAAATTTATCAAAATCTATGATACAAATAAAAAATTTAAGTGTTAAAAATTTCATGAGTGTGGGTAATGCTACACAAGGAATTAACTTTGATCGACAAGACTTAACCTTAGTTCTAGGCGAAAATATGGATTTAGGTGGAGATGGTAGCAGAAATGGTACTGGTAAGACCACTATTATCAATGCGTTAAGCTATGCTATGTATGGCACAGCATTAAGCAATATCCGCAAAGATAACTTAGTTAATAAAACTAACGGTAAAAATATGTTAGTATCGTTAGAGTTTACTGTTGGCAATCAAGACTATAAAATTGAACGAGGGCGTAAACCTAACTTCTTAAAATTTTATATTAATAATAAAGAAACCGAAGCAGACGACAATGCCCAAGGCGATAGTCGCGAAACACAAGATGCTATTGAAAATATTTTAGGTATGAGTCACGATATGTTCAAGCATATCATGGCGTTGAACACTTATACCGAACCGTTTTTATCATTAAAATCTAATGATCAGCGTACTATTATCGAACAGCTACTTGGTATTACCATGCTATCTGAGCGGGCTGAAAAAATTAAAGAATTAAATCGCACTACCAAAGAAGATATCACTAAGGAAGAGTTTAGAATCCGTGCTGTACAGGATGCTAACAAGCGCATACAGGAACAAATTGAATCTTTAAAGCGCAGACAAGGATTATGGGTAACCAAACATGAAGAAGATATCAAAGAACTTGAGAAAGCACTATCGTCGCTCCAGAAAATTAATATTGAACAAGAGATACAGGCACACAAGGACCACAAAGCCTGGGATCAAAAAAGGAAGGATATCAACGATTTATCTAGTCAGATCAGTCGCACGAAAATGGATGTTACACGGGAAGACAAAACGATTTCCAAGGTATCTAAAGAAATTGAGACTCTTGAAAAGCATGAATGTCACACATGCGGGCAGGCCTTCCACGACGGTAAGCACGAATCAGTTTTGGCGAGCAAACAGAAAGATTTGGCAACAGCTCGACAGAATTTCGACGAACATACACAGCTCTTATCAGAATTGGAGGCTGCCCATGAAGCCTTGGGCGTGTTAGGCAAGCCTCCCAAGATGTTCTATGACACCGAAGAGCAAGCAATACAACATCGCAGTACTATTGAAGGATTAGTAACACAAATAACTGGTAAAAAAGCAGAAGTTGATCCTTATGATGACCAAATTGATGAAATGACTAATCAAGCATTAGAAGAAGTATCTTACGATGCGCTAAACGATTTAACAAAATTACAGGAACATCAAGACTTTTTGCTTAAACTATTAACAAGTAAAGATAGTTTTATTCGTAAAAAGATTATTGAACAAAACTTATCCTACTTAAATGCTCGATTAACACACTATTTAGATCGTATTGGTTTGCCACATACTGTTGTATTCCAAAATGACTTAACTGTTAGTATCGAAGAACTAGGCCGTGAGCTAGACTTTGATAATTTAAGTCGTGGCGAACGCAACAGACTTATATTAAGTATGGCATGGGCGTTCCGTGATGTATTTGAGTCACTTTACACACCAATTAATGTATTGTTTATCGATGAAATGATCGATAACGGATTAGATACACAAGGTGTGGAGTCGGCACTAGCCTTATTGAAACAAATGTCGCGGGAACGACACAAAAGTATTTGGTTAGTAAGTCACAGAGACGAGTTAGCAGGGCGAGTAGAAAACATTCTTAAAGTAGTTAAAGAAGGCGGATTTACTAGTTATAACACAGATATTGAAACAGCATGATGAAATTTTTAAGTACCACAATATCAGCGATAACTATTAGTCCATGTCTTGGCTTTATGAAAATCAAACTATCGAAGTATTACCAGAAGACTGTATTGGGTTCGTTTACTTAATTACAAATACACTTTCTGGCCGGAAATATGTAGGAAAAAAATTAGCAAAATTTAGTAAAACAACATATAAAGTAGTAAAACTTAAAAACGGTAAAAAGAAACGCAAGAAAATCAAAAGTAAAATAGATTCAGACTGGCAACAATATTATGGCAGCAATATAGAGTTAAACAAAGACATCAAACAACTAGGCAGCGAAAATTTTACAAGAGAAATATTATACTACTGTAGGTCCAAGGCTGAATGTAGTTATATTGAAGCTCGTGAGCAATTTAATAGAAAAGTACTAGAAACTAAAGACTATTATAACGGACATATACAAGTTCGTGTACATGGTAGTCATATAATCAACAAAATTTAATCATCATTGTAAGGCATCATTAAGACAATGTTTGGTCGAGGTAGCTCGACTCGCAAGGAGGAACGGTGAGATACCCGGTCTGGATGAGCTTGTGTGTCAAAGGCAAATGCTAACTTAAGGCATCAAATGGTTTGGGCAACGTGAAACAGATACGACCCATGCTTATAGGACTTGGATTTATTATTGGGTCACTAGGGTTCCGTTGATATGTGAAGCTAGAGTAAGGGGTACCGGTCAACCGCCTCTGCGTCGTAAGACAATCTCTTTATAATAAATGACTGTGCAACTCAGATGAAGTTTGTAACAATCATGTTTGCCGTTTATACGGTGAATTGTGACCGATTAATCTAGATGAAGTATTCAAAAACAAAAATAAGACGAGCTGTTAAGCGAGTCTTAGATTAGCTACGCTAATCTTTCAATGTTAGAAGAACGGCATGCCCGACTTCTTAGTTGTTTCCATATTGTCTTTAATAATTTGTCCAATAAGTCTTCGTTCTGAAATACTTAAATGTAATGCTTGGTCGTAGAGTAATCCACCACGCATATACCAAGACATTCGTAACGCCTCTGCTCTAATCTCGTTTATTTCTTCATCCATGCCGTCAACATATTTGGCGACACCGTCAGAGTCCAAGGTTAGGAGGCGGGCCCGAAAAAACTTGTCATATCCAATGTAATATTTTGTTTATATTCATTTTCACATTGCCCACATTTGATATTAACAGGCTGCATTTCTGCTTGAGTTTTGTGCCCAATTACATATTCTTGAATACGATTAAACAGTCCACGGTCGCAGTTTTTCATAAATTCAGAAATATACTCAGGTTCACTTACCATAGCTTGTGGAGTCTTAATTGTAAGTATACTTTGCGACAACGCCATAACTGTCATTTCAGTCATCTTTTTAAGGGCTTGTGACATAGCAGCAATTTGCTGTGTGTCTACATTACCGTCAGTTGGTATAGACTGAAAAATTCGTTGTTCATCAAATTGTATTTTATTATTATCTGACAAATTTTTATAAGTCATTGGTTTAAAATAAATTTCAATATCACCTTGTTTAATAGCTTCGCTGTAATCAGGAGATTTAATTTTATCAATAACTGAACGCAAATCAACAGCATAATCATCGGTGGTATTACATTTTGGACATTGGGTAGCAAACTCCATGTCGTGTCCGTAACTGGCAATGCGAATAGCTACTAAAATAGTATCAATATCGATAGAAGGGATAGCCCACGCATCTTTGATGTTTGGTACACAACTTTGAATAACATTGATAACAGCTTGTCCACTGAACAATGCATCTGGTGTGCGATAAGTGATTTCATCGATGGCAGTCATGGGTAAAACCGGCAATTCCCCATTTTGGGGCATTTCCAATGCGCCAGGTGGGTAATAATTACCTTGGCTAGGCAATTTAATATAAATTGCCGGTTGTCTAAAATATTGGCTTAACGGGTTGTTCGAAATCATGTATTTTTCCTTGTATAAATATTAATTATGGCAGATCAACTCGACCCAAAAGATATTCAAGACATTGTCGACACTTATACTGAGCACTTAGCCCAAGGTATTCCAATTTCTGAAGAACTTGCTCAAAAAATGAAAGATGCTTCTACGGGCATCAAAGATTATACTAAAAATTTAAAAGCCAGCAAAGAAGCTTTGATGGGCAGTTTGAAATCCCTTGGTATGTCCATGGTCAATGGCGAATCTGGGGCCGCAGTTTACAACAATGCTATTAATGCTGGTGCTAAAACTTTTAGTAGTTGGGCAAAGAAAATTCCTATTGTTGGTAATGCTCTAGGTAAGGTAGCAGAAGCAGCAGCCACTTATGAAAATGCTGTTGCTGAACAAGCAGATGCATTATTTAAAAGTTATCAAGACATAAGTCGTTCTGGTATTGCTACCGGAATGCAAGATGCGTTTAAAAATTTACAAGACGCTGGATATACAATGAAAGAAATTGGCCAATACGGTCAATTAATGAAAGAAAATTCTGCAGTACTTGCGACCATGGGTGGCACCACTGCTCAAGGAGCAGCAGAGTTTGCTAAAGTATCAAAAAACATTAAAAATTCTCAATTAGAAACACAGTTCATGCGTATGGGTATGACTGTTAATGATATCAACAGTGGTATAGCAAACTATGTAAAAATACAGCAATTAAGTGGGTCAACATTACAACAAAATGACAAACAAATTGCAGCCAGTGCCGCTGAATATATTTTAGAACAAGATAAAGTAACTAAAGTAACAGGCCTTACAGCTGATCAACAAAATAAAATTTATGAAGGCGCTCTAGCTCAGGAACAATTTGCGGCTAAAACATTTCAATTACAGCAAGCGGCGGCAGCAGGTGACGAACAAGCAAAAGCTGAACTATCAAGAAATAGACAGTTAGTTGAATTTGCCATGGCCAAAGGCGGGCCCGAAGCAGCTAAACAAGCTCAGCTATACATAGCTGGAGCTGTCAATACAAAAGGTTATCAACAATTCCAAAGAAGTTTTGCTCAAACTGCCGACTACATAGATAAAGGCGGCACCGATGTAGGTAAAGCACAAAATTTATTAGTTAATGATGCTAAAGTGTTAGTCAAAGATCAAGCAAGATTAGGTCAATTTGGAGCATTCAATACCACATACACTCCAATACAAGAAGCAGGAAAATTAGCGGCAGCTTCGGTAAAAGATTATGCCGTAGCTAATAAAGATGCCGCTGAGCAACAGCAAAAACAAATAAAAGCTACCGACGAAGCTACTGGCGCCATGGTTGATACGACTATGGATCAACGGGACATAACTCAATCGGCTGATCATGTAATTAACAAAGGTGTCCCAGCAGTTACTAAAGGATTATCTGGATTATCTAGTGTCACACAACAATTAACCAGTGTGTTTGGACAGTTAGCTGGCAAACAAGGACAAATTGGTGGAGGTACAACACTACTGAATAAAATTGGTATAGGCGGAGCAGCTGCTCCGTCCGCAGCAGGTGGAGCGGCAGCAGGTGGAGCGGCAGCAGGTGGAGCGGCAGCAGGCGGAGCGGCAGCAGGCGGAGCGGCAGCAGGCGGAGCGGCAGCAGGCGGAGCGGCAGCAGGCGGAGCGGCAGCAGGCGGACCATCGGGCGTAGCAACTCCACCAGTGGTTACACCAATTACTCCACCTGCTGGAAAAGAAGGAGCGGCCAATGTAGATGCCCTTATAAAGTTTACTGGTGGCACAGGAGACAAAACGCATTTTCAACAATTAAATCCTTCGGTATTGAATAGTTTTGTTCAGATGGCTAGTGCTTATTTTAATAGTACCGGCAAAAAATTACAAGTTAATTCAGCTTTTAGATCGGTGGAAGAACAAGCTAATGTTAATTCTGGGACTAATCCCAAAGCTGCTCCTGGAAAAAGTTTACATAATTTAGGTAAAGCAGTGGATATTAATTCAAGCCAAGTTTCTGAATTACAATCCTCGGGATTGTTGGGTCAGCATGGTTTTAGTCCACTAGCAAACGATCCACCGCATATACAAATGCCCTCCGCAGCATCGGGTGGAATACTAAGTGGTCCAAAAAGCGGCTATCAAGCTATGCTTCATGGCAACGAAGCGGTAGTGCCATTACCCGACGGTAAAACAATACCAGTACAAAACAGCGGTGGCAGTGGATCGTCGGAACAAACTAATTTGCTTGCTATGGAATTAGGAAAATTAGAATCATTGCTTGGAGTTATGCAAAAGCAAAACGATATTACCAACAAAATATTAGCAAAACAAAGTTAAGGCATAACACATGGCAAAATTTAGTCTAGATGAAGCAACATCAATTGTTGATGAATACAATAGAAAATTAAATGCAAATGAACCTATTTCTGACGATTTAGCCAAGGCTATGAAAGATGCCTCGACAGGCATTAAAAATTATACTGATAATTTAAAAGCTAGTATTGATCAGTTAAAAGACACAACATTAAAAATGGGCAAGTCCTTAGTCCAGGGCGAATCTGGACTTAGTGTTTACAATGATACAGTAGAAGCTGGCGGTCAAGCCATGGGTGCGTGGGCTGAAAAAATTCCTATTGTAGGTGGAGCACTAAGCAAAGCCGCTAAAGCAGCAGCTAAAGCCATTGTATTAATTAACAAACAAGCTGATACTTTATTTCAAAATTATCAAGATATAAGTCGTTCTGGTTTAGTTACTGGAATGGGAGACACATTTAAAAATTTACAATCGGCTGGATATACTGTAGCTGAAATTAAAGAGTATGGCACTTTAATGAAACAAAATGCCACTACTTTAGCAACATTTGGTGGCACAGCAGCACAAGGTGCTAAAACATTTGCTGAAGTTGCTGAGTCAATACAAAAATCAGATTTGCAAACTAATTTTATGAACATGGGCATGACTGTTGGGGATATTAACAGTGGTGTTGCTAATTATATAAAAATTCAACAGTTAAGTGGTTCCACTAGGTCAGAATCTAATACAGAATTAAAAGAAAGCGCACAAGAATTTATAATGCAACAGGACAGGTTAACAAAACTAACCGGTTTAAATGCTGAGCAACAAAATAAAGTAATGGAACATGCTTTAGCAATGGAGCAATTCAATGCTAAAACACAAGAACTACAGCAAAAAGCAGATGCCGGTGACGAGTCTGCCAAAGCAGAAATAGCTCGTAATAAAGAAATTCTTGCGTTTACAGCATCTAAGTTTGGCCAAGCTACAGCAGATGACGCAGCACAATTTTTGGCAGGAGCAGTTAATAGCCCTGGATATCAAAGATTTCAAAGGGCATTACCGGAAGCCGCTAAATCAATAACTAACGGTGTAAAAAATGCCGGAGTAATCCAACAACAATTAGTAGAAGGAGCCAAAAAAACTGCAACTGAACAATCAACACTTGGTACAGTAGGTCAGTTTAGTAAAACTTTTGGTAATATGGCTGAATTTGTAAAAGCTGCTAGTTCTTCGGTTAATAAAGTGACTAAATCTAACGCTGTTATTACTAAACAAACAGAAGATCAAATAAAAGCTGTAGATGGTTCGGTTGGTAGTAGTGTTAAGTTAAGACAAAATCAAAGAGACACAACACAATCATTAGATAAGTTGACTAATGTAGGCGTTACTCCTGTAGCTAAAACTTTTTCTGCGTTGACTCGTGTAGCACAACAGTTAGCCAGTGTTGGCGGGCAAATGGCTGGTAAAGAAGGACAAATGGGTGGCGGAACTACTTTAGCAAATAAAGTTGGAATAGGAACACCACCTAGTGCCGCAGCGCCAATACCAACAACCACTAGCACTCCATCAGCTCCGCCATCAGCTCCGCCATCACCCCCCCCATCAGCTCCCCCCCCCCCCCCCCCCCCCACCCCCCCCCCCCCCCCCCCCCCCCCACCCCCCCCCCCCCCCCCCCCCCCCCCCCCCCCCCCACCCCCCCCCCCCCCCCCCCCCCCCCCCCCCCCCAC